>ULUB01065270.1_pt1 | contig 154593 bp, 130 predicted proteins | sample 1958111 | NCBI WGS metagenome assembly ULUB01 (sample SAMEA4835749, study PRJEB28245) | human gut metagenome | biome: gut microbiome; material: fecal sample | place: Denmark | collected 2008
ACGTCCGCTGTTTCTCTTAATCTTTTGTCGACTATTTTCATAGTTTGTTCCTCGCGTTGTATGATACATATCATTTCAATCAAGATTTATCCCAATTTTGTTTAATTCTGCCGTTATTCCGCCTTTTCCATTTTTTCCGTAACGATATCTTTCAGGCAATAGTTGTCGCAAATTTTTGATATTATCAATCAAACTACAGCCTTCAAATCCATCAACACTGCAAGTTTTAAGTTTATAGCCTGCTAAAAATTTATGATGACTGACCGCATTCCTTAACTCTTTTACAGCAACTAAATTCTTTTTGCAATAAGAATCACCGAATAGTTGAGTTCTATCTTCAATAGGAAGATTTTCTACTTGTTTAATTAAACAACCAAATTCAGTATTTTCAAGAACTTCAAATAATTCTTGTCCTCTCTCAATATTATCTTTAATCCGGTTTCTTTCTCCCCGACCGTTAATCCAAAAATTTTGCTGTAGATCGTTTCCGTATTTATTGGAAACAAATGCTCGGATATACTCTTCTAAAGTAGCAAGATAAATATATATCACATCTCTTGTTGCTTTGTCTGTTCTTAAAAGTTTAGATACTTTATGCCATTGAACTTTTTCACCAAGAGAAAATGAAAACCCTAAAAAATCAAGAACTCTACAATGTAATGCAACTCCTTTTACCGATATATAAAACTCTGCTTCTTCCTTTTCCTTTTCATTATTAAATTCAATAAACGGCAGTAGTTCATCTTTCGTCATAGCCTTTCTCTCCGTCTCAAATAGTTGTTAACTTCTTCTAAAAAAATGTCAATAGTTGCACGACGTTGCGATTCGTCTTTTTGCTTTTCTTTAACAATTTTCGGTAACAAATAGTTCTCTAATAAATCTTTTTGTTGTTCAAAACTCATTGCTTTATAACGATTATATATCCGTATGTTTCGTTGGCAGTTGAACCCAAGTATATTGATTTTCTCCATTCCTTCTAATACGGCAGGTCTCATCTGGATTGATTATCACAAAGTCAAAAGAAAATTTCTCAGTTTCGACGTTAAATTTACAACCGTCTTTTGAACATCTTACCGTTATAACGGTCGTCGAATCTTCAACTCTTTCATTATCGTGCTTAACAGTTGTAAATGCCCATAAAAACCTTTTCTTGATGCTTGTAGGATCCATCTTGCCTTTAGAATTTTCAGTCAATACTATTTGATAATCTAAATCGTACTTCCCATTCTTATCTTGAACAATACATCTGCGAGTTTGTGATCCAATAGGCCGGCAAAAAAATCTGTATTCTTTTCCTAATAGTTTATGTACATCACGTATAATCCTGTCTGCCCTTTGTCTGGCTTCCGAACTTGCTTTCTTCGTAACTAATTTAACCATTAGTACAACCTTTTTATTAATTATACCATAATCCGTCATTTCTTTCAAGTCGTTTTGCCCTTAACTCTATCACAGATATTCTTTATATACTTTTAAGTTGACTTAAACCCATATTTTCTTCCAAAAGCATTGCAACTATGATATAATTTTGCTCATTATTTTTATATAAGGAGCAGAATCTATGTACACTTACCCCGAGAAAGAAAAAATTGCCGTTGTAAACAGATACTTAAACGGCGAAAAAATCTCACAAATTTCTCAAAACACCAAGATATCCAGAACGACCATCTATCTCTGGATAAAAGAACGCAACAACTCTTTTAATAAAGGAAAAGCTCCCGATTTTGTACTGCACCCCTCTCACTGGACTTTAAATAGAACTATAGCACAACATTGAGACAGGCACAATGCTCCTGTTGCAAACAGGAGCACCGCCGAGCCTCGTCACTATCCTTTCGTTGTTGTACCAGATTATGTATTCGTCTATCGCCTTCTTGAGTTCCGCGAAGCTGCGGAACTCATTTTCGTGTCCGTAGAACATCTCCTTCTTCATTTTCGAGAACAGGTTCTCCGTCTTGCTGTTGTCAAGGCAGTTCCTTTTTCTTGACATCGACTGTATTATCCCGTATTTCTTCAGGTCTTCCTGATAAGTCGGCATCTGATACTGCCACCCCTGGTCCGAATGGAGGACCATGCTGTAGGTGCACGGGAATCTCCTGTGCAGCCCGTCAAGCATGTCCATCACCATCTTCATGCATGGGCTTTCCGATATCGAATAGGAAAGTATCTCGTCTTTGTAGAAGTCTATCACGGGAGAAAGATATGCCTTTCCCCACTCGCATTTGAACTCGGTGACGTCGGTCCCGGCCTTCTGAAGGCTTGCGTTCGCTTTGAAGTCCCTGTTCAGGATGTTCTCCGCGATCTTTCCGACTCCGCCTCTGTATGAGCTGTAGCGTTTGTCATGTCCGCAAAGCTTCGCATATATGCCCATCTCGTTCATCATCCTGAGCACTTTCTTGTGGTTGATGTTCTCCGAATATCTGCTTCTAAGTTCGATCATGATTTTACGGTATCCGTATCTCTTCTTCGAACGCAGCCAGATTGCCTTGATTTCGTCCTTTATTCGTATGTCATCGAGCTTTTCGGGCCTTTTTCCGGCCTTGGCCTTTACGGCATATTCGTAGGATGATTTCTGGAGTCCCGCTATGGAAAGCAGCTCGCAGAGCCTTACTTTTCCCTTGTATCTTTTGCCTTGGAGGAGAGAGACGATGGCGTCGGCCTTTTCGCTCGCTCTGACTTCAGTCTCTTCTCGACCAAGGCTTCCAATTTTTTTCTGTAGTCAAGCTCCGCATGGAGAAGCAGGTTCTCATGTTCCAGCTCCTTCAGTCTTTTCCTCAGGTCTTCCTGATTGTCTTCCGCGACGGTCTTGTCAGTCTCTTCTTTCTTTTCGCTGATGACAGGCATGTTCTTGGGCTTCCTCCCTGGATGACAAGATTTTAAGCCTTCCAGCCCGTCTTTCCTATATCTTTTGATCCATAGAACGATAGACGAAGGCCTCACGCCACATCTTATCGCCTGCTGTCTGCCGGTAATCTCCCCCATCAGAACGGGAGTTATGATCGAAAGCTTCTTCTCGGGCGAATGGGCCGAATTTAACTCATGCCTGATTCCTTCCTCGCCGTTGCGGTCATACTGCGCTTCCCAGAACCGGACGTAGAATCTGTACACTTGTTTTTTGCTTTTGGCTTCATATCCTTTCGGATATTTGTAGGTTCCTTTTTCCTTGTGCAGCTTCACTGCCGTGAGTTTCTGCTCGAATGTGAATTTCATCTAAAAAGCCCCTCCTATGGCTTTGGAGCGGCGCCGATGGATGGATTCCATGGAATCCATCCATCATTGCTATTGCTCCTTGGTCCAGTGAGAGGGGTGCAGTACACTTTAACAGACGGCTTTTTTAGTTGAAAATTTTGCCGAGCTTATTCATCATATCCTGGTTGTGTTCCATAAGCGAATGGGCGTATCTGTTCAGCGTTACTGTGGCGTTTTTATGCCCCAATATCTCCGCCAATGTTTTCACGTCCATTCCGCATTCCAAAGCGCGTGTAGCAAACGTATGCCGAAGCGAGTGAAAACCTTTACGTTCGATATGCAAACGCTTTTGCAGAAGTTCAAAGGTTCTCTGATAAGATCGCACCGTAGGCGGCTCGCCCTTCTCCGATTCCACAACATACTCCGAAATGCTTTTCCTTTTATACTCTTTCAAAACGGGAAGCAACTGCTTCGGAAGCGGAATCATTCTTTTGGAAGAAGTTGTTTTCGGCAAGTCCGTGATCCGACAGAGATTCCCGTTTTCACCTCGTCCGTCGTGGCAAGTTTTGTTCACCGTAAGCGTTCCTTTCGTGAAATCAATATCTGCCCAAGTAAGCGCAAGCAATTCTCCGATACGCAAACCCGAATAAAGACAAATCACGATCCCGATGAATTTCCTTTTCTTACTCGACAACACCGCCTGCTCTATCTTCTTTTGCTCAGCAAGCGAAAAACACGATACTTCTTTCTCTTTCGTTTTCGGTCATCTGATTTTGTCTGCCGTATACTCTTTCAGTTCTCCGAGCGTATATGCAAGTTTCAAAGAGTTCTGAATCACCGTAATAATCCCGTTTACGGAATTAGCCGCCAATCCCTTTCCGGTTGTCAGATTACCCGGCTGCATCAGTTAGGTGATATACTTCTGTATGACTATGGGCGACAGTTCCTCAAGCTCATATTCGCCCAACTTTACCTTCAAGTGCTTTTCGATAATCTCCGAATATCTTTCGCGCGTTTTCGTTTTAGACGAAGGCTCTATGTAGTTCGCAAACCATACGTCTAACCAATCTTTATATTTCATTGAAAACTCCTTTCGATTTACTGTTTTAATTATAATTTTTTTCACCGTAAATAGGAAATCGCCCCTCAAAACGGCATAAAAAAAGAGAGAACATTTATCCTTGTTCTCTCTTGAAAGATTTGTATTAAATTGTGGGTGTCAGGCGGGGATTAAAACGAAGTCGTCAGTTCGAGTCCTGTTTTTCAAAAAACAGGTCAAAATGCAGCTCTTAAATTCAAATATTCCGCGAAGTGCGTAAAACACTAAATATAGTAACAAAAAAGCACAAGACCTACTAAATCTTGTGCTTTTTATGTTTTGTAGCTTTTTCGTACTACAAAGATGGTGTCCTGGACAGGACTTGAACCTGCATGGAGTTCTCCAATAGATTCTAAAACTACTGATATAAAGGATAACGATGCTAGGAAGGTGGTTTATTCAATAACTTAAATATCATTTCAGATAACATGTTGAGTATGCCAGGTGGAATTATTGGTTTATTCAATATATTTGAATATGAAAATGAATCTTTGAAATATAACATAAAGAAGAAAAATGATGATATAAGGAAATATGGATTATTGGATTATTCATCATTTGATAAATATCTATCTAAAGAATTGTATGATAAGTTACCTTGTAAGTATATGGCTATATCTATAGGAAAAGGTTTTATATCTTGGAAAACTATCCAATCCTATATCGATAGATGGGCTGGAAGATTATCGCATTAAAAATAACCATTATTAACACTGTTTTTATGGTTGGTATTTGTTAAAACTAATAACAATTTTAATAAGTCTATAATTAGTCATTTTTTCTCCAACTTTTCTTCATCGGGATAAAACTTTCTAAGTAGTAGTATGTTTAGTTATACCTACCATTACCTTATAGACTTCATCTCTATTGAAATATTAACTTTCTAATTCATCTATATCTATTTTCTTTCATTCATTTATTTCTTCATTATCACTTAGATATTAAGAAACATAGATTATTCTAAAACGATATTTGTCGGCTGCTTTATAGAATCATTTGTTTTCGATGAAATATAGAAAACAAAAATCGATTCAGTATTTTACTGAATCGATTAATTAATTTCTTAATGGTGGGGTCAGAGAGACTTGAACTCTCACGGGAGACCCATACGCCCCTCAAACGTACGCGTATACCAATTTCGCCATGACCCCACGGCAAGAAGGGATTATATACGAGTAGTTATTTTTAATCAAGTGATTTTTTAAAAAATTCTTCTACACCTAGAAAATAACTGCTAGATCTTTTCTTTTCTTTCCACTCATCTTATTCACTATTTTGACATTTGCCATAGATAGGATAGCGTTGTATCTAACGGCGATTTTGTCATATGCTTGATAGGCATTGTCGCCTTCTACTTGCTTCTCTTTCAACTTCTTTATCAATTCATTAGCTTTGTCTGTTCTTTTTCCTTTTTCTTCAAGTAGTTTTCTGGTATAGATAAAGCCAAAGTCTAAAGTCTCTTTGGCTTTTCTTCTAGCCACTAGATCTTGTGAAGAAATATCTGGATATGCTTTTTCGAATGTTTCTCTGAAGTCTTTCTTATAAGGTAGATTTCTTTCATCTACATAAGTCCAGGCCTCTTTCATTAAGTCGACCCTTGAAGATTCAAATGGTTCTATCTTTCTAAATTCATCCATCACTTTATTTTCTTGCTTCTTTAGACTTAGCCAAAGTATCCATCCTAATAATAGATAAAGAAGGAATAAGATCAGTAAGGAACCAACTACAATCAATATAGTCCACAAAGTATTCATAATAAACCTCGTTTTTCTTTTTGATTCGTTTTATATTATCTTATATTTAGGTGTGAAGAAAGGAAGATACCGATGAATACTAAGTATATTGGAATCTTATTGATGGCGGGAAAGTCGACTAGAATGAATGGCATTGTTAAGCAGTACTATATATCTAAAGAAGATGATGAACCAATGTATATTCATTCATTGAAAACTCTAGCCTCATTTATGGATGATGTTATATTGGTGGTTCCTCACGGTGACGAGGAAAAAGTAAAGAGTCAGTCATTTATATTCACTAAAAAATTCTATCCTGTTATAAGTGGAGGAAAAGATCGTACTGAGAGTGTTAGAAATGCTCTTAATTTTATTAAAAACATGTACTTTGATGTCGATATCAAAGTATTGATTCATGATGCAGCAAGGCCTTTTGTTCCTTCTAACATAATATTGAACATTAAAGATGCTCTAAAAGATCATGATGCAGTAACACCTGTGCTAGATATGTCAGATTCTTTGTTGAAAGAAAATGATGGAATAAAATATGTAGACAGGACTTCTATAAAAAGAGTTCAAACACCTCAAGGCTTTGACTTCAATTTGATATATGAGGCTTATGAAGAGTTGAAAGAAGAAAGTAAGACCGATGATTTTCAAATGGTCTTAAACAAATCTAAATCACCTTTATTGATTCAAGGGTCTACTCTTTCCTTTAAAGTAACAAATGATGATGATTTAGTCATTTATGATTGCTTGTCTTACAAATTTAAGCAATGAAAAAGGAATTTTAAGAGGAAAATAGATTCAAACTTGTTAGAATACGCTTACAATTTATACCAATATAATTATTTTTATCTTTCTTATAGCTTTTTCATTTTTAAGTTATAAAATATCTCCGGTTTTTGAAGTTTTAATATACTTTCTAGGGGAGAAAAAAATGATTACTTTAAGACATTACGGTAAGAAGATTGAGAAGCTAAATTTGGAAAGCATCAATTCTCAAATCAACGCTGCTAGCAAGGTAATTGCTGAGCGCTCCGGTGAAGGTCATGAATTCATGGGTTGGATGGATTATTGTTCCAAGTTGACTAACGATGATATTCAAGACATCATCGATTCTGCCAATCTCGTGAGAAGCAAGTTCGACACATTGGTCTGTGTAGGTATCGGGGGATCCTACTTGGGCGGACGTGCTGTAATCGATGCTATAAATGGATTGTATAGCGATGACAAACTTAAAATTGTTTATCTTGGCAATACTTTAAGTCCATCCTATACCCATCAAATCTTGAAATGGCTCGAAGGAAGAAATTTTGCAGTCAATGTTATTTCCAAATCTGGAACAACCACTGAACCTGCAGTAGCTTTCCGTCTTTTGAAGGAACTCATCATCAAGAAATGGGGAACCGGCCAACTCAAGGATAGAATCTTTGCAACTACTGATAAAGCTAAAGGTGCTTTGAAGTCAGAAGCCAATGTCGAAGGATACAAGACATTCGTCATTCCTGACGATATCGGTGGACGTTTCTCAGTCATAACACCTGTAGGATTGTTCCCAATTGCATGTGCTGGAATCGACATACGTTCTTTTGTTAAAGGATTGGTCGATGGTGAAAAAGATTACGGTGACAATGATTGGCACAAGAACTTGGCTTATCAATATGGAGCCTATCGTTATTTGTTGAACCATGAGGCTGGATATCCTTATGAGATGTTCTGTACCTATGATCCTCAAACTGAGATGATTTGTGAATGGTTGAAGCAATTGTTTGGAGAATCACTCGGTAAGGATGACAAGGGATTGATGCTCGGACATGGTGTATTCACCACTGACTTGCACTCTATGGGTCAGTTCATTCAACAAGGATCCAATGTTTTGTTTGAAACTGTAATCCATTTCAACACTGTACCTGAGAATCAAGATGTCGAAATCTCAGCTGATAAGGAGAATTTGGATAATCTTAATTATCTCGCAGGACAAAAGATGTCTTACATCAATGAGAAAGCCTTTGAAGCTGTTTTGAAGGCTCATACTGAAGGACAAGTCGACGCCAATGTTATCGATGTCAGTACACTCGATGCCTATAACCTTGGAAATCTCTTCTATTTCTTCTTCAGAGCAACTGCTTTGACTGGTTACTTGGATAAAATCAATCCTTTCAACCAACCTGGAGTCGAGATTTACAAGAAGAATATGTTCGTTCTTCTCGGTAAGCCTGGATACACAGACAAGAAGTAAACCTTGAAACGATATAAAAACACCAAGTCAATGGCTTGGTGTTTTTTATATCGGTTATTTATTCGTTTGTCTTCTTGTAGTTTCTAAAGAAAGTCTTGACGTATTTGTCTACAGTTTCTTTTCCTTTGGATTCTATTAGTCTTTTATAGACTTTATCGACATCAGATCCAGCTCCTTTAGGGATTGTAATTCCTAATTTTGATTCCATCTGTTGCCAATATAAAAGAAATTCATATCTGGATATGACTGATGCTATTGCGACACTAGGCCATCTGCTCTCTCCTTTAACCTTGAATATGATTGGATTTTCAATTAAAGATTCACCGACATATTTCTTGTATAATTCTTCTCTTTCGAATTGATCGACATAGACTACTATTTCATCGCCTAGCTTATATTTCTCAATCAATTTTTGATGTGCTAGGTTATGGAGATGTGCTAAAACCCAGTGGGTAGAAAACCCTTTATCCTCGTAGGAAGATACTTTGCTCGCTGAGCAAAGTACCGTAAAATGCTTTATACTTCTTCTCAACTCTGGCCCAATTTGCATCATATAGGCATCCGTCAATTTCTTCGAATCCTTTACATGCAATTTATCTATCAACTTCATATCTGAAGGGGTGAAATAGGCTGCGGTAACAATCATAGGCCCGAAGAAATCTCCGACTCCGACTTCATCAGAACCAATTTGTATTCCGGTGTCTTCATATCCTTTACCCAAAGGTTGTGTCTTGATATTTGGATATTCGAATGATGACGTCTCAACTTTGACATTAGGCATGAATATCGATGCTTCTAATGAAGCTTTTCCGTCAGCCCCGAAAAATGTTATGGTAAAAACATCAGGATTCTTTGTTTTGAATCCTTTTACAACTATTCCATCTTTAGTTTTATGGATGAATAAATCATAAGGATGATTTGTGTCATTTATCTCAGTAGCCTTGTAATAATCCATTATTTCCAAAGCTTTTGCCTTATTTACTTTAAATTTTGTTAGTTCCATCATTTCTAATATATCATTTTTTCTTAATGCCAATCTGATTTTTCCGTATCATACTAAGCTAAATTATAATGATAATGCTTATTTTCAATGCTTTTATACTTTTTATTTGCTATCATTTTGTGGGGATAAAAAGTATATGTATAAATATTTATTAATCGATTTTGATGGTACCATGGGTGAAACACAAGGAACCATCCTAGAAGCTTTTCATACTGCTATCAAAGAAGAAGGATTACAGATGCCAGATGATAGTGATATAAAAGCAACCATTGGATTGCCTTTAAATCCATCTTTCAAGAAGTTGTTCCCTGGAATCAATGATTCTAAAGCTGATGAACTGGTAAGTCTATACCAAAAATTTTATTTACAAAAATGTTTTTCAACTCTTAAACCTATGCCAGGTTTAGTTGAGACATTGGAGATTTTGAAAAAAGAAGGGAAGAAGATGGCTGTCGTATCTTCTCGTATGACTTATTTGATCGTACAGCTTTGCGATACTTTGCATATCAAAGATTATTTTGATTGTTTCATAGGACAAGAATTAGTCAAAAAGCCCAAGCCTTTCAAAGATATGGCTGAATTAGCTATGACTGTCTTGGGTGCTTATAAACGCGAGACCATAATGATTGGAGATACCCATTTTGATATTGCTATGGGAAACAATTGTGGTATAGATACATGCTGGGCTAGTTATGGATATGGAAAGAAAGAAACGGTCGAAGTCGATGATCCTACATATACAATAGAAAGATTTAGTGATTTGACAAAGATAATTAAGTGAAGGTCCGTTTAAGAATATGGATAGACAAGTACAACAAGAAATAAATGAAATTATAAAAGAATTAAAAACTCATTTTCAAAGTGAGCACAACCAAAATGATGTCTCACTATATAAATTTAGTTATGATAAGAATTTAATTCTTAGAGATCATAGATATTTAAATCAAATATTAGGTTATGCAAATAAAGGAAAGAATCTTTTATTGCCAACTGTCATCGATTTAAGCGATACATTGATTAAGCTTCATAAAGCTTTGACTTTAGATATAGATGAATTGTTAGGTTTAAAAAGCCTGATTTTAGCATGTGAAGATATCATCGATAAGTTTGCGAAAGAAAATGATTTTCCCGATCTTCAAAATCAGGCTTTAGACATCGAGGATATGCCTGATTTATTGAGACTGTTGGATTTGTCTTTCGGACCTGATGGTGAAGTCTTGGATTCTGCTTCATCAAAATTAGCCTCTATTAGAAGTGAATTTAGAGGCTTGGTAAGTGAAGAATCTAGATTGATTCAGAGAATCTCTAATAAATACAAATCAAGTCTTGAGATATCTCAACCAGTCATAAAAAATGGAATTCAGACATTGGCTGTAACAGCATCTAAAAAGAATCAAGTTCCAGGAATGGTTGTCGATAGGTCTAAAAGCGGTGAGACATTATTTGTAATCCCATATGAGTTGCTGGAATTTGAAAACAAGAAGGAAAAACTATTAAACGATGAGAAAGCAGAGATTGCTAGAATCTTAGACGGATTTTCTAAGATGTTTTTCCAAAGAGTAGATGCTGTAGACAAGAATTATTATATTTATAATCTTTTAGATGGCTATATAGGAAAAGTGGAATTTGGCTTAACTTATGATGGAGTTGTAGCAAATATAAAAGAAGATACTTTGTCCTTACAAGGATTGATTCACCCCCTGATTCCATTGGATAGAGCAGTGGATAACGATTTGAAACTCGGTGATCTAGAACCGAGGGTCTTGATAATTTCTGGACCTAACGCAGGTGGAAAGTCTGTCTTGATGAAAGCTGTGGCTTTAGCTGCTATCATGAATCAAATGGGTCTTATGGTTGCCTGTCATAAAGAAGCCACCATGAAGATATTCGATGAAGTCGATATATTGACTGGTGACTCGGAATCTTTGTCTGGAAACTTGTCTTCATTCTCCGGTCATTTGTTGGGATTGAAGAACATGTATGAAAATGCCTCAGGTAATTCGTTAGTTTTAGTCGATGAAATAGGTCAAGGAACTGCTCCGAGTGATGGAGAAGCCATTGGACATGCATTTATCGAACATATGTTAAATCAAGGTACATTTGGAGTGTTTACAACCCACTACGATGGACTAAAGAAATACGCTATTTCAGAAGAAAAGATTTTGTCCGGAGCTATGGAATTTTCTGAGAAAACTTTAACTCCTACATTTAAGTTCATCCCCGGTGCTGTTGGAAATTCATATGCCTTTGAGGTTGCTTCAAAGAATGGATTGCCTAATGAATTGATTGAGTCTGCAAAAATATATAGGGATTCCCAAAAACAATTTGATGTCGAAAAACTTACAGCTGAACTCAATGCTAAGATAAAACAAACCGATGTTTTGCAAAAAAAGTTGGATGATAAATTGAACAGCGTTAAGCAATTGGAAGAAAAGAGGCAAAACGCTATTAAAGCTTTAGCTGATGAAAAAGAGAATATTAAGAAACGTGCTGATAGAAAAGTCGATGAATATGCGCAGGAAAGACTTGATCAATTAGATAAGTTATGGTCTGAAGGAAAGAAAGCTGATATTGGATTTAACGAAAAATCCAAAATCAAAGGTGAGATTAGAAAAGTTACTTCTTCAGCTGATCAATCAGATAATGAATTCCATAAACATCTCAGCAAACCTGAAGAAGTGCAGCCCGGGGATATCGTTTCTTATGGTTCTATGATAGGAAGATTGGTTAGTGCTAATAAAAACAAAGCTAAATTCTATTACAATGGAATGACAATGACTGTCAATCTTTCTGACCTTGTCAAATCTTCCGCTTCTAAATTGCCTATGAGTAGAACTGTATCCAATTTAGATAATTCAATCATGAACAGAGCTAAAGGTGTTTCTACAAAACTAAATGTCATTGGAATGACAGTATCTGAAGCCACTCCAGAAGTAGATAAGTTTTTAGATAATGCTGAATTATGTCATTTGTCATCTGTAATCATCATTCATGGAATGGGTACATTTGCTTTAAGAAATGGAATATGGGCTCATTTGAAAAAATTGAACTATGTGAAATCTTTTAGAGAAGGTGGAGAAGGTGAAGGTGGCCTTGGAGCTACTGTTGTCTATTTAAAGTAAAGATGAATGAAACAATTAAAAGAAAATTAGACTTGCTTCCAAATAAACCTGGATCTTATCAAATGAAGGATAAGAACGGTACAATTATTTATGTTGGAAAAGCAAAAAGCTTAGTAAAAAGAGTAAAGCAATATTTCACTAGACCTCAAGTTGGAAAAGTAATGTTGATGGTCCAGGAAATTACTGATTTGGATTGGATTGAAACACATTCGGAAAAGGAAGCTTTTCTTTTGGAAATCAATTTGATACAAAAATATTACCCAAAATATAATATTCTTTTAAAGGATGGCAGGATGTATCCGTATATCGGAGTAAAAAGAACAGAACAACCAGTTTTAAAAATATTTCATAAGCAAACATCCAAAGCCTATGATTATTTTGGGCCATATCCAGATTCCAATGCAGCCCATAAGGTTATGGATCTACTGAATAGAACATATCCTGTCTCAAGAGAAGAGTTCACTCCTGGGAAGCCATCCTTTTATTATTATTTAGCAAAAGCAGAAAATCCAGTTATCAATGATGATGAAATTAATGATTTCAATACAGTCAGGGATAAGATTAAAAAATTTTTAAATGGAGATACTAGTGAAGTTATTTCTTTCTATAGAAAGAAGATGGAAGAAGCAAGCGATAATCTTAATTTTGAGCAAGCTGGTGAATATAAGCAAATAATTCAAAGCATTAATGCCACTACTGAAGATCAGAAGATAATGATGAAAGACAAAGTAGATAGAGACGTTTTTGCTTTCTCAACTAGAGAAGGATATGTTTGCATGTTGTTTCTCCTTTACAGAAAAGGAATATTACTCGGAAAGAATCTTTATATCAATGAAGTTACAGAGGATTTGAACGAAGAATTGCAAACAGCGATTTGTCAATTCTATTTAAATCATCCAAAGCCTAAAGAACTTATTGTATCTGATGAATCTTTAGGAGAGTCTTTAAAACAATTGCTGGATTTGGATATAGTAGTGCCTACACAAGGAATAAAGAAAGACATTTTGTCTTTAGCATTGGAAAACGCTAAAGCAGGATTAGATGCACATTTTATGACTGCAAGGCTTGAAGATGATACTTTAGATCTATTAAAAGATTTGCAGGAGAAACTCCATATGGATCGACTTCCACTGGAAATAGAATTGTTCGATAACGCCCATACGCAAGGCCAAGATGCAGTTGGCGGGATGGTCACGTACGTAAACGGGAAAAAAGCTCCTGAACTATATAGAAGGTTTAATATTCATCAGCCGAATAAAGCAGATGATATGGCTTCTATGAGAGAAGTTATTTATAGGCGCTGCTCAAGAATTGTAAAAGATAATTTAAAAGCACCTGATTTGATAATTGTGGATGGTGGTATCACTCAGGTCGAAGCTGCGATAGATGCTATTTCAAGGTCTAATATCAAAGGGGTTAAATTGGCTGGCTTAGTAAAAAACGATAAACATGAAACAAATTCATTGATGGATGGGGATACTGGTGAATTGATTCCATTGGATAAAAAGTCACCTCTATTTTTCTTGCTGATGAGAATGCAGGATGAAGTTCATAGATATGCTATTACCACACATAGAAATAAGAGGGCTAAGTCATTATTTTCAACCTTTTTTGATGATATTCCAGGGGTTGGAGATAAGAAAAAAGAAAGATTATTGAATGCCTATCCGACAATGGATTCTTTATTAAATGCTACTGTTGGTGAAATAAGCCAGTTAACGGATGATAAAACGGCAAGACTTATTTTTGATAAAATTCAAAAATCTAAGAAAGTTGAAGAGAATTTGAACAAAAAGGCCAAGACTCTATTTAATTGATAATATCTTTAATTTGTAAAAAAAGCAGCTCATTACATCAACATTGAATATTGAACATATTGCCATACTTTTGTATCTTCTTTGAGCGATGCTATAACGCAATTATGGCCTGATTATGATTTGGATAAGGCTAAGATTTTATATAGAGATGCAGTTTGGAGATTAAGAAAGACCCTAAAAGATATAGGCTTTAAATGTGTATTGTTTTTCCAGGGCTCCTTAGGCCTAAGGAAAGAAAACATCCAATGTGATTTTTGGGATTATTTGGAAGGAAAGAATAATGATTTCCATGGTGGATTCTTGAAAAGTTTTGATTGGAGCATAGAATATTTAGGAATGCTAGAAGATATCAGAGATAAAAGGAATTAGAATCATAGAAAACACTTGACTTTTCTCTTGCTGTAGTCTATCATTACCAATCGTCGGAAGACATAGGAAAGTAGAGCACCCGCTCTCGCCGGATGGACATAGCCCGTCGGCCAAAAGCCTTGAAATTCACACTGTAGAAATTTCATGTGGCGGGTGTTTGTCACCCGCCTTTTTTCTATGTTGGTCCGTCCATATAAATAAAGGAGGATTAGGAGTGTATCCTAACCAACGTCCAAAGAAAAAGAGCAATGAATTAGTCAACGAGTTCATTCCCTACAGATTTAAAAATATCCGTGTGGTTTTTCCAGACGGAAGATCGCAGGTTTTGAGTCGTGATGAAGGCCTCCGCCAGGCAGAAGCCTTAGGACTTGATCTCTATTGTATCAGTCCTAATGGTAACCCTCCGGTGTGCAAAATTCTTAATTACTCTAAGTATTTGTTTGAAAAGAAGAAAAAAGAGAAAGAGATGAAGAAGAATCAAAAAGAGATTGAAGTTAAAGAAGTACGCTTCACTCCTCTTACAGATCTTCATGATCTCGAGACCAAAGCTAACCAAGCCATCAAATTCCTTGAAAAAGGAAATAGAGTCAAGGTTTCACTCTTTGTGAAGGGAAGAATGATCAGCAAGATGGATGCTGCTGACAATAAAATCAATACCTTCTTAGATTTGGTCAAAGAGTATGGTACTTGTGAGAACAAGCCTACACTTGAGGGTAAATATTATTTCTGCTACGTCAACCCTATTTCAAAGAAGTAGCTCGAAAGGAAAGGTTTATTCAAAATGGCAAAAGCAAAGTTTAAGACAAAAAGAGCCGTCGCAAAGCGTTTCAAGATTACTGGAACCGGCAAGGTGAAGAAGTACAACCAAAATACATCCCACCTCGCTTTGAGTAAGACACACAAGCAGAAGGTCAACCTTCGTCATGCCCGTTACCTCAACAAGACTGATGGTAAGGCAATGAAGGCACTTATCAGCAAGTAATCAGGAGGATAGAGAATTATGAGAGTCAAACGTGGTTATGTTCTTCGTCGCAAGCACAATAGAGTTTTGAAGCTTGCTAAGGGTTTCCGTGGATCCCGTCACAGATTGTTCAAGACTGCTAATGAAGCAGTTCTTCACTCACTTCACTACGCCTATGTCGGACGTCGTGACAGAAAGAATGATTTCCGTAAACTTTGGATTAGCCGTATTTCTGCTGCTGCAAAGGCAAATGGAATCAGCTATTCTCAATTGATTCATGGACTCAATCTAGCTAATATCAAGCTTAACCGTAAGATGCTTTCCGAGATTGCTATCTCCGATCCTGCTCAATTCACATTGATTGTTGAGCAAGCTAAGAAAGCTCTCGGCGAGAATGTCAAGGCTTATAACACTGAGTATTCTGCTGCTAAGATTACTATGTCTAATCCTTCTGCCGCTGTCGCTCCTACCAAGGCTGAAGCAGTTGCTGCTTTGAATGCCAAGAAGGCTGCAGCTAGCAACAAGTAATTAACTCTTTTCTTTCGTAAATGCACCTTCGGGTGCATTTTTTTATTGCATAATAATAGTACAAATAGTACAATTAATACAGAGGAGGGCATATGCAATTTAATAATACGGATCCGATTTATGTTCAGCTTAAGGATTATTATAAAAAGATGATCCTTATGGGTGTTTTTAAAAATGGTGAACCTCTTCCTTCAATCAGAGACGTGGCATTGGAAAACAGAGTAAATCCTAATACTGTGGCCAAAGCTTTTTCTTTGCTGAAGGATGAAGGATTTGCTGATTCATTACCTAAGAAAGGCTATTTTGTCAAATCGGAAAATGAACTAGGAAGAAAGGATAAACTTGAGTCTTTAATCAATGATATCTTACGTCTAGGCTATTCGATAGAAGAAATTGAAGAAATCGTTAAGGAGAAAAAGGGTAAATTATGATTGAAATTAAGAATATCAGTAAAAAACTTGGGAACACTTTAGCTGTGAATCATTTTTCAATGGATTTCAAAGAAGGCATTTCAGGAATTGTTGGAGAAAACGGAGCAGGAAAATCCACCCTGTTCAGATTGATTTCAGGTATTTATGAACCAGATGAAGGCGAGATTCTTATCGATGGAAATAAATCTTTTAGCAAAAAAGCTAAAGAAAATTTGTTTTTTCTAACTGATGATCCATACTCACCTAATTATTCGACTCTTAAGTCTATGACTGAATTTTATGCTTCTTTATTTGATATGGATTTGGAAAGATGTAAAGCCTTGATTGAAAAAACAGGACTTGATCAAAAAGAGAACATTAATAATTTTTCAAAGGGTATGAGGAGGCAAGCTTTTTTATGTGTCGCATTATCTATGAAAGCTAAGTATCTTTTGTTGGATGAAGCTTTCGACGGCTTGGATCCACTTGCCATGGATTGGATCAAAGAAGAAATTATAAGAAAGTCTATGGAAGATCAGAGCTGTATCTTAATAGCTTCTCATAATATTGAGACATTGAACAAACTAGTCGATAAGTATTATGTTCTTAGAAAAGGTACATTGGCTACTACCAGCGATGAGCAATCGATGAATAATGAGTTCATTTGTTTACAGTGCTACTTTTCCAAAGATGTTTGTGTTGATGATATAAGAAAATTAGGGGTTTATGTTTTGAACTTTAAGAAAATTGGTGCGGTCTATGAAATATCCGCAATAAAGCAAAATGACACAAAAGACAAGATTGTAAATGGATTGAATCCTACTATTTGCGAGGAGCTTCCTATATCTCCAACTGATTTAGTTGCTTTAGAGATGGAATATTCAAGAAGAAAGGAGTTTATCAATGAATAAGAGATATTTCAAATGGCAGTTTAAAAACTGGATTTCGTTGTCAGTTGTAACTTGTTTAGTCATGTTATTGGTATTCCTGATTACTATCATGAATATTAATGTCGTCCCTTCCGTATCAATGAATAAAGATAATATATACTTGCCTTATAATACCCCCTATATAGGATTGACTATTGCTGCTGGACTTATGTCCCTTGTCATTCCTATCTTTGTTTGCAAGTATAGATTCAAAAGGAGAAGTGCGGATATATTTGGAGAAGCTCCTTTTGATAAAGGAGAATTGTTGAGAACAAGGGCTCTAATCGGATTGATAATACTTCTTGGGGCTTATACTCTAGTATTTATAATTGGAACTATTGTTATTGTATTCAAACAAGTCTATTACAATTCTATTGCTGATTCTGCTTATAAATTAGGCTTGATAGATTCACCGTACTATTACAATTATGGAATTGTTATTCTCTATTGGTTATTTTATTTGATTTGTTTAGGTCTAGCATATTATTTAAATGTTTATATTGCTTCCTTAGGTACGAATAGTTTTAATTCAGTTGTTTATCTGCTTATTGCAACTGTTGTCTTGTCTCTTAATGTTTCTCTTATTTCAAGATTTTTGAACTCTATATCTTCAAGTATTGATTCTATTTATCCTTATGCTCCTATAGGATGGCTGTATGGAATAGTTGTGGGATTTATGTGTTTTGATAAATCGATAGTTAATAATTCATTTATGCTTACTTATGGTGTTGATATGCCGAACACAATAATGATTGTCGTGACTACAGTTGTCTTTATAGGTTTATCTATTGCTTCAATTGTTTTTGTTAATAAAGGCTATAAAGAATATCCTGAAGATTTTGGAAAAGCTAATCCTACCAAGCTTTTACCGCAACTCTTTATACATATTATGTTCTTTTTCTTGGCATGGAGTACAGCATCACCTTCACTGTTGAACATGCTCTTTATCAGTGTAATATCTGCTATTTCTTCATTCATAATGTATGGCCTAAGCTATTACTTGTGTACTGCAGTCCTAACAAAAAGATTTAATTTATCTAAGTTAGATTGGATATCTTATTTTACTAATGTTGGAATCTGCTTAGTGCTTGTATTAATTAAAATTGGATTCAATTATAATTCATAAATTGAATTCTTGAAAAGCAATAAGTTAGTTGCTCATTCTTAGTTATCTAATTCAGAATTGAGTTGCGACTCAATGAAATCAGTATAGTATGCTTTCTTAGATAAATAGAGGATGAATAATGAGATTGACCGATATAGGTCAATCTTTTTTGATATTTATTTGCTTTTATATGAATAATAAAGGTTTTAATAGCAAAACTATTATAAATGAAAAATTAATCTAAATTTGTGAATTTAGCTTTTTTCAATTCCACGTATTGATATTTAAAGTCTTAAATAATGCGTTGTGCATGAATATGTATGAAATTACTTAAAGGATAAATATGAAAGAATAATTAGGAATTTGGTTTACCTTTGTTGTTTGCGATGATGATTATAGAATCTCTCTCTCTTACATTAGTTTGTTATTAAAATGATTGGATAGATATCATACTTTCAAAGCTAACGAAAGAAGTATGTTTGTAAGCATATGAGGAGCTATGAAGAAATACTTACTAAAAAATAAGTTTTTTTCTTAAATCACTTGCATTATTAGTTGCTAATGTGTATATTCTTAATCGTCGCGCTAACTTAGCTCAGAGGTAGAGCTCTCGGCCGTTAACCGAGTGGTCATAAGTTCGATCCTTATAGTTAGCGCCATTTAGAAAAAACACCCACCTTTGGTGGGTTTTTTTGTATCGAACTTATTCCTCACTCGGTTAACGTCCGATCCTAGAGAAGTCATAAATTCAAGCTATTCAAAGACAAAGAAAAAATAGAAAACGACAGAAGATTGTTTGTAAATAAAATAAATGTTAGGGCATGAATGGAATTGACAATTAAAAGAAACAAATAATAATCAAGATAAGTGGCTTAAAAAATAAACGATTTATATTCTGAAGTAAGGTAACTTATTTTTTTGCTTTAATTTTCATTATTTCATGTATGAATTAGAGAAAATCAGTTAAATAATAATTTTAAAAACTCGGTATTGTGATTTTTGAAATGATCATTTTCTCGACTTGCAAACTCATATATTTTGAGAACTGAAAAAGCTCTTAAAATGCAAGACAAAAGTAATTCTTCTTTCTTGCAAATTATAGTCGAGGTCCGTGGGAACACCGGTATCCTAAAGCCTCCTACGAAGAGGAAATTTGCCTTCGGCAAATAGTTCATCTCAAAGGTCGTTAATCTATGCAGGGTAATTTAAAAATTACCCTGCTAACTTTGATTCAAAAGATATCTTTTTCATAAATAATTAGGAGGTTGATTTATGTCATTTCTCAACTACACTTATCGTTTATATCCTACTAAAAAAGAGTGTATTAAAATAAATCAAATAATTACTCTTTATAAGAAAATTTGTGATAGATGTTTTAAGTATGGAATCCTATATTTTGAAAAATATAAAGACTATCCGAGTTTTAAAATTTTATATGATCTTTGCAACATGAAATGTTCGAAGGAATACGATGTGATAGTCAAGAATTCTGAAATCATAAAAGCAGCTATTTATGATGTTTTAAAAACATATGAGTCTTTGAAAAAAGGTAAAACAAATGATAAACATCAAGAATGGCAGAATAGAGAATATTTTACTTTTATAGCACCTTATTATAAAGAAATTCTTAGATTAGAAAAAAATAGGCTAATTTATTCAAATGTCTTAGTTTCTAAAGTAAAAATTCACAGAAATATAGATGGTGTAATAAATAAGATGACTATCATTAAACAAGGTGATAAGTATTATTTAATTGTTTTAGTTAGAAAAAATGATATTAAACCTAGTGAAATAATTAAGAAGGTTATAGGTCTTGATGTAGGTGTTCATCACTTCTTAACAATGTCAAATGGCAATATTATCGATAAAGATTTGGAATACAAAAAAGATGAGCTGAGGCTAAAGAGATTAAGAAGAGTGATGAGCAAAAAAATCAAAGGAGGTTCTAATTGGAAAAAGATAGTTAATAAAATTGGAAAATTAGAGAGAAAGATAAGAAAAAGAAGAGAAGACTTTCTACATAAAATCAGTAAAAAACTAATTGAGAAATATGACTTGATTTGTACTGAAAATCTAAAGGTAGAAAAATTTATTAGAAGGGGAAAATATTATGGAAAGATATGGTCTGACATCAGCTTTTATAAGTTAACAAAAATGTTTGAATATAAAGCTAAATTATATGGAAAAAAATACATCAAAGTATCACAGTTTTTTCCTTCATCTCAGCTTTGCTCAAACTGTGGTTTTAGAAATTATGAACTAAAAAATCTAAGCATTAGAAATTGGAAATGTCCCGTTTGTTTAAAGGAACACGATCGAGATATAAATGCAGCGAAAAATATAGCAAATCAAGGCTTAAAAATTCTTAAAGGTTAGACTTGTTATAATTTTACTACTATACAAATGAGAAAAAATATTGTCTAATTGTAATGCTGAAAACGCTATCTAATTAGAAAGGATTATTGGAAAGGTAAATATATAAAAATGGCAACTACAGTAATTAAAGTCTTCCCCACTGAAGACCAAAAACAGTGGATATCTAATGAAATATCTTGGTGTAGAACTGGATATAATTTGTGTATGAGTCTTATGGATGATACGTACAGAGATGAAAAGAAGTTGATGTCTATAAGTGAGTTGTTCAATTACTTTCAAGGGTTTCTCGATAGAAATCCGAATGAGTTTATTAAGAAGGCTGATATGTATGCAATATTCAATACTATTTCTTATGTTCCTAAATCTTATAAAGATTTCATAAAAACTCAAGCAAATAAGGAGAAAGTAGATCCTCCTTATTTGCTGGTTGACTCAGAAAAATCCTATGCAACTTTCAATCGTGTTATAGATGAAAAACGTGTTATTACATTCAATCCTAAGACTAAGATGATATTTGTACCTAAGCTTGGATATTTAAAAACGCAAAAAAATGATATAAATCTTAGCAATGTTAAGATGGTTAAGATTCTTGAAAATAATGATGGAAATTATTATGTTGTTTTACTTTATGAAATTAGTAAGAACTCTTCAAAAGCATTATTGTTCAAACAATACTTATTTGATGAAGTATTGAAAGAACTGACAAGACAGGAAATTATGTTAATCAGCGATTCTAAAGGAATGAAGGATGCGGCAACCCAAAGAATTTTGATGTATTTAAAACTATTAAATGAGAGTGATAAAATTAAAGAAGATATTATCAAAAAGACTTTGAAAAATGGTGATGAAGCAGGGGATAATGAAGTTGATGATGGTTCAAAAGTTGAAACTGACAAGTGATATTATCAATTTGTCATAGCTTCTAAAGTTGCATATAATTCATTTACTTCTTCTTGCTTTGAATCTATTGATTTTTGCAAGCTATTAAGTTTTTCGGAATTAGTATAGAATTCAGGGTCATCAATCTTTGATTTTAATTCCTTTATTTCTTCTTCCTTCTTTGAGATTTTTTCCATCAAGTGTTCGATGGTGTATTCTGATACCTTTTTAGGCTTTTCTACTTCAATTGTTTTATCTTGGACCTTTACCGTTTTGGTTTGAACGGGGTTGTTGATCATTGACTTTTCTTGCTCCATGATTAGTTTTAATCCCGTGTCACGAAATTCGGAATATGATCCGACATGGAAATAAGGATGACTGTTGTGAAAATAAAGAATTTTATCAGCAATAACATCGATGAAGTCACGATCGTGGCTGATTACAATAAGCGTACCCTTGTAATTGCTCAAGGCATCTTCCAATTCGCTTTTAGTCATTAAGTCTAGATGGTTGGTAGGTTCATCCAATATTAGAATATCGTAGTTCATTAAGCAAAGCTTTGCTAAAATGACACGCATTTGTTCCCCACCAGACAAAGAGTCAACAGTCTTTTTGTTGTCGTCATCATATGTGAAAGAGAACTTTCCTAAATGATCATAGATTTGTTGATCTTCCATTGTTGGAAATAAGTCTTTGAAATAATCAAAAATTGTTCTAGGGTCTTGAACATTCATAAAATCTTGTTGGAGATAACCAATATTGAGTCTTGTCATGAATTCTATATCACCGCTCTTAGGCTTTATCTTGCCCATTAAAGTTTTGATGAATGTAGTTTTGCCGGCTCCGTTAGCCCCCATTATTACTAGGTGATCTTGTCCTCTTAAAGTGAAACTAATATCACTAATAAGAGCATTGCCGTCGGAGTATCCTATAGATACATCTTTAAATCTAATAAGCTCTCTTTTTTCTCTAGTTTCACCCTTGAAATCTATATGAACCTTGTTCTTTTGAATAGTAGGCTTATCTATTGCATTCGCCTCTAATCTAGCCAATTTCTTTTCACGGTCATGAGCACGAGAAACGAATCTAGGCTTTGGCATATAGAAAGTGATAAAACGCTGGATTTTAGCCATTTCTTCTTGTTGATGGTTATAGGCTTTTAGTTGTATTTCATATCTGTGCTTTTTCTCTAAAGCGTATTTATCATAATTTCCATAATAAACACTTAGAGTTTTGTTTTCTAACTCTAGTATTTTATCAGCTATATTGTTGATGAAAGCTTTATCGTGTGAGACAAATAAAAGAGCGCCTTGATATGATTTTAAATAGTCTTCAAGCCATTCTATTGTGACAATGTCCAAATGATTGGTAGGTTCATCTAAGATTAGAATTTCAGGATTTAATAACAAAAGCTTAGAAAAAGCCATTCTTGATTTTTCACCACCGGAAAAGGTGCTTATTTTTCTATTCCAAACATTCTCTTGGAAGCCGAACATATTTAGAATTGTCTTAATCTTATATTCGTAATCGTATCCACCTGATCTTTCTAGTTCCGCTTCTTTTTTTGCATATAAATCTTGAAGCTGTAAATTTGAAGGATCTTGCGACATTCTTGTACAAATATCGTTTATTTCATTTTGTATTCTTTTAGCCCTATCAAAGACTTCACTTGCTTCTTCATATAAAGTTTGGTCTTTTCCAGAAATCACAGCCTGTGATAGATAGCCTATAGATAAATTCTTCTTTTTTATTATCAATCCTTCATCTGTAGGCAAATCACCCATGATCATCTTAAGAATTGTTGATTTTCCACCACCATTTGGTCCTATTAAAGCTATTCGTTCCCCGCTTTTTACTTCGAAAGTGACAGGATTAAATAATCTTTCCGCATCATAAACCTTACAGGCATTTTGAACCTGTAGCAAAATTTCTGATTCCATATAAAACACCTCAAATTATATTAGTCTATTCTCTTTTCTACTAATGGAAGCATATCTGGATAAATAGGAGATGTCTCAAACGAATGAGCTAATTTTCTTTGAGCATTTTCCAGATTAGGTCTATCAGAGTGAATTACCATAATTGTTTCACCTTTGTGGACTTTGTCCCCAATCTTTTTCTTTAGAGTAATACCGGCGGCGTGATCGATGACATCTCCTTCTTTTTCACGACCACCACCTATTTGGCAAGATACTAATCCAATCGTTTTTGCATCCATTGATTTTACGAAACCATCAGATACAGCTTTGACATCTACGTTGTAAGTTGCCTTAGGAAACAAACTTGTATCTTTAACAAATCTAACATCTCCACCCTGAGCTTCTACCATTCTGCAGAAACAATCAAAGGCCATTCCATTTTGAATGACTTCTTCAAGTCTTTTTCTTGCTGTTTCCATATTGCTAGCAACATGAGCCATAATCAATAAAGTGGAACCTGAGGAATAGCAAATTTCCATAAGATCTTTTGGCCCATTTCCATGTAAAGTATTGATAGCTTCTATTACTTCGTTGCTATTTCCTACTTCCATTCCTAAAGGTTGGTTCATATTGGTTATTTCAGCACATGTCTTCTTACCGGCTCTTTTTCCTATTTCTACCATTACTTTTGCTAATTTTGTAGCTTCATCAATGTTTCTCATAAAAGCTCCACTACCATATTTGACATCGAGAAGTTGAACATCTGAACCATCAGCAAGCTTTTTACTCATTATAGAAGAAGCGATTAAGGGAATGGCTTGAACTGTAGCTGTTACATCTCTCAAAGCATAAAGTTTTTTATCTGCCAAGCATATTTCATTGGATTGCCCAATGATAGCCAATCCGATTCTTGTTACTTGATCTATAAATTTTTCAGTGGATAATTGCACTTGAAATCCGGGGATTGATTCAAGCTTATCCAAAGTTCCACCTGTATGTCCTAAACCACGACCACTCATCTTTGCAAATTTAACACCACAAGCGGCAAGCATAGGGCCTAAAACTAATGATACCTTATCTCCAACACCACCTGTAGAGTGTTTATCTACCTTTATTCCTTTTATTGGAGATAGATCAATAATCTTTCCAGAATGAAGCATCGCATTAGTTAAGTCGAATGTTTCTTCATCACTCATTCCGTTAATGCAAATAGCCATCAACAAAGCGGAAGCCTGGTAGTCAGGAATATCTCCATCTGTATATCCTTTTACAAAATACTCTATTTCAGCTTTGGTTAATACTTCTTTGTTTCTTTTCTTATCGATAATGTCATACATCCACATATTCAAGTCCCCCTAGATGTTTATATTATACAAAAAGTATAGATAGAATGGTAATTATTAGAATTATTGTCTCTCAAATAAATTGATAACTAAATCATTTAACTTTGCATAGTTAGTAAGACTTATTTTCTTTGAAATATACTTATCCATAGGCTTCAATTCTTTATATGAAATCGGATGTATATTTAGCCTTTGATTTGATAATAATATTGAAATTTTATCGCCGTTGAAAATCAGTGCGTAATCACATGAAAAAGTATTGTTGATGAAATCTAATAGTTTAGTTATGTTGATATTACTTACTAGATAATTCTTTTGAATTTCATCTTCGTAATAAACACAATTTCTTTCGATTGATTTCGTATCGCATTTCAAATTATTTCCAATATATGGACTGATTTCTAAGTCAGAGTTTTCCTTTCTAATCTCAATTCTTTTACTGAAAGACCAAGATTTGTTTTCAAAGATACATACAGTACCATTAAAGATTTCGTTTTGATCTAGAGTATTGCTTTGAGTTCTTGGCTTAGTTCTCAAGCCTTTTCTTATATCTAATAAAGTTGTGGTACCATTATTGAAGGAAAAAATAGCATCTTCATTCAACTGATCTATGACAGAAACATCTATTTCATTGGCGACTAAATAATTTCTATCAATTGGAAAATTAGTGTTTGTCGGTTCAACCTTAAATGTTTCATTAAATAATTGATTGTTCAAGCATCTAATCCATTGCTTGGGAAAGAATGTTGGAATAATCAAAATAACAAAGCAAATGATGGTTAAAGAAAGGAAAATATATAGGAAGATTTTTGTTAATGGCGAAGCATTCTTATTAAAAGCAACAACCGATAGGGATACGGATATCATTGCAAATAATAATGTGAATACTAAAAAAGGAATTCTTAGTTTTGATCCCATTTTTCCTTTTCTCATTTTGTTTATTTGTTTTTCACTTAATGGCAAATTTTCTTTTTTCATATACTTGTCCTCTTCTTATTAAAAAAAGGGCGGAAAACCGCCCTCTGCTTGAAATTGTTCGGATTATTCAATAGAAAGGGTCAACCAACGATCGTTGTTATCGCCAGAGTTGTTATCGTAGATACGTACATAGATGGTGTGTTCGTTCTCATCACCAGTATATTTGATAAAAGACTCAGGTTGAATGTAAACATAGGCTTGGTCGCCAGACTCTGACAATACTTCAAGAGCATTCTCGGGTAAAATCATATTCTTTGCTTTTCCAACTAAGGTATAACCGTGGTTAGAATCTGCGGGAACAGGAACAACTTTTCCACTAGAACGGACAAACTTGATGAGTCCCTTGTGAATAATTCCTTTCCAGAAATATTCCTTTACACCATAAATACCAGAAACCTGTGATTTGAATTGGTGAGCAGCATCGATCTTGTTGTTTCCTTCAACGATATAAAGATCTTCGGTGCCTACCCAATTTGATTTAGGTTCATTAACAACAACCTTCTCTACTTTCTTCTCTACCTTGGGTTCTTCTTTAACAATTTCTTTCTTAAAAGATTTTCCATTTCTTCTCTTTGCCATATATATATTTTCCTCTTTTCTATTTAACGACGTTGATTATTATATAACAACATTTTAAAAAATCACTTTATTGTTGTATTATTGAAAGGGGTTTGTTACGGAGGTTCTATTATGGAAGAAAAGGATTATAAAGATTTACTTTCTTGCTTGAATGAAGAACAATTTACTAAATTTATTAATTCATTAAATGACGATCCCATAAAAGGAGCTTGTTATAATCCTAAAAATATTTCTTTTGAAATAATTAAGGAAAATATTTTAGGTGCGTTAGATGAAGAATATGGATTTTTATCTTATCCTTTCGGCACTCTTGTTGGAAATGACCCTTTATATTTTGGTGGAGCGTTTTATCCTTTAGATCATTCTTCTTTTGCAGTGAGTAGGAATTTATCTTTGCTTCTCAAGGACAAGAATGATTTAAAAATATTAGATTTATGTGCTGCACCAGGTGGAAAGTCAATAGCCTTATCTTCCTTGATAAAACCGAGTGTTTTAGTATGTAATGATATTTCTTTTAAAAGAGCTGAAGTTTTAAAACTCAATGTAGAAAGATCTGGAATAGAAAATGTTGTTGTTACCAGTCAGGATCCACATGTTTTCTTGAAAGATTTTGAAGGGTATTTTGATTGTGTAATTTTAGATGCTCCTTGCTCAGGTTCTGGTATGACAAGGAAAAAAGAAAAGATGGAAGATGATTGGTCTTGGGAAAAAGTCGAGAAATTAGTTCCTATACAGAAGGATTTAATTGAATTGGCTTATAAATTAGTCAAAAAGAATGGTTTAATTTCATATTCAACTTGTTCTTATGCAAAGCAGGAAGATGAGCAAATCGTTTGTTATTTGATGGAAAATCATGAAGTAGAATTGTTAAACATTCCTGATGATGGATCCTTGAAAGGAATTGAAGGAATTGGAAGACGCTATATTCCGGGACTTTATAAGGGCGAAGGCCAATATCAATGTATTCTAAAGAAACTTGGCGACTCCAAAGAAAATGATTTTCAACCGATTGAGTATAAAAGAACAATTAAAGGCTTTGATAATTTTTACGCTGTTAAATATAAGGGAATTGATAGATTATTTTCTAATATGGATAAAAGATTTTTATCTTTAAATCCTTTAAAGATTGGTTATGCAGTCGATGATTTGACTCCTTATGCAAAATGCCCTTATGATTGGGACCTTTGTCATGCAAATGGAATATTTGAATGCCTAGATTTGAATCTAGATAATGCAAAGAAATACATTAGAGGTGAAGATTTGCTTCTGCCGACTGATAAATTTGAAGACAAGATTATTGTTGCTTCATATAAGAAAATGCCTTTGGGTTTCCTCAAAGGCAAAAAAGGTAGATTTAGAAATTACCTTCCAAAAGGGTTAAGAATCCATTGATCAAATCTTAGTTTGATTCAATGTATATGTCTCATAATTCTCAATACCGGATTGCTTAATTGTCGTATCATCGCTAAGAGTGATGAATGAAATCATTTGTTTTTCATTGATTTCAATTTCAACTATATCCTGATCCAAGAAAATTCTTAAAGAAGTGACTTGGTCTTTGACTGGGATTTTGGCGACATTGATTCTGACATGACCTTCTTTAGGCAGATCGGATATATTTCTTCTATCAACATGAAGAATGCCATCAGTTCTATAAATACCCAAACCACCGACAGCGATAGATGAACTATCTCTTAAGTTGGCAGTTATCAACAAAGGGAAATGTGTCTGCCTAATTTTTTCATCGTTAGATTTATATATCATTCTTTGAGTGATTATTGGATGAATATAAGTTTCTATCGATCCATCACTGCTGCATGTCACACGTCTAGGCAAAGTTATCATTCCCATAGACCCTTTAATATCATGAGTCATTTTTGTTGAACACATTATGTATGGTAGGTTTCTAGTATCGTAGGCGACTTTAGGAGCTCTGACATCAAATCCGTAATCTAAAGGAACAAGGGAATTTACTTCAATTTTAAATTTGCATTTTTCAAAATCGATAGTACCACGTCCAACAAAGACTTTGAACTCAGGTAATTGTTCTCTTTCCATTTTTATCTTGGGGAAATTGGATTCTAATGTAACCAAATAATTGTCTTCTGACTTGAAGAATTTTATTGTTCTAATCTCTTCATCTTCTTTTTCTAAAAGTTGTTTTCCGACATATTGATAGGAATAAGAACCATCTTTTTCTTTAATAGCTTTAATGAACCCTAAGGCCTGTTTCTTTGATTTGATATCTTTGGCTAGGAAAGTGATGAATCTAGTGCTATCGTCAATCTTATATACTTCAGGGTCTTTGATAGATCCACTTTCAAATCCCATTTCGGCAAAATCTGAATCAGAGAATATTGTCTTTTTCTTTTTTACATTATCAAATTCTGAGCTAGTGGTATCAAATGAATGACAAGCCATCAAGTTGGTCTTTATCGGTGTGTTATGAAGATATGAATTAACATCGTCCATATCGCGAGTTGTATAATTGATTCCCATGTAATAGAGAACCATACCAGACTCATCTTCGAGACAGCTTCCTTCATATGCACCATCGAAATCATTAGTCTTAGTCGAATAAATGGCTATTGGTTTGGATTTCCAAAAGATTAAGTCATCGCTCTCAGCATGACCCACAAATCTATGTGAGGAATAAAGCCCGAAAGGAAAATGCTCGAAAAAGATATGATACTTTCCTCTACTATATAAAGATCCAAATGATCTGTACATAGTGTTTTCTCTCGGTGAAGCGTGAGCTTTAGGTCTTACAGTTTTTCTCAAGTTGTTCATGCCTTCATTATAATCTAAAGCAATATAGATTGATTAAGTTTTTTAATTGTTTTGCAAAAGAAGCGCATAAAGTGAAAACCTTGCAAAGAAATTTGTTTCAAATCGCTATCAAACCTTGCTTTTATATCAATTAAGGATTATTATTAACAAGCTTTATAGAAATTGACAGCTTTTTAGCTGCATGTAAGGAGGATATCCGATGTCTAGAAGAGATCAACTTAACCTTTCAAAAGGACCATCTACCGGAAATATGCGTAGCCACTCACTTCGTGCTACTCGTCGTGTCTGGAATGTGAACCTTCACTGGGTAACAATCCCTGTTGATGGAAAGCCTACTCGTGTACGTATTTCAACTCGTACACTTCGTACTATTCGCAAGTCCCAAAAGTTGAACAACAAGCCTGTCGAGACTGCTGAGTCAACCAATAACTAATTATTGTTTGTCAAATAACAATGCTGTTAGAAAATTCGAGTTTGAAATCCGAATGTTCTAACAGTTTTTTTATACTTATTTAATGCCTTTGTGTTTTTCGATATATAGGCCTGGGTAACTAGAGATTGTTTCAATATCCTGTTCTTCTTTTGGCTTTCGAAGGTTTTGGCATTAATGTGTTCCACTTCTTCTTCTCATCATTGCAATATTTCCTGTATGGATAGCTTCTACAAATGGAATAATAGAACGAGAAGCGAGGTTTAGAGTTTTTTTAAGATTACAGGCCGAAAAGATATATGGCATCCACCTATGAATTGGTATTTCGTAACATCTCTAACCACTGATTTTTATTCTATTATGATTTGATTTCTCACAATTTTTTCAATTTTCTTGGTTTGCTGTAGCATAAAATCTACTGATTGATTAGAAGTTCCTCCTGTTAAAATCCATTGAAAGTGAAGACATAAAAAAACTGTTAGAACCTTCAAATTTTAAATTTGAATATCTAACAGTCTTCTTTATTTCTTCTTTTTAGATGTTAATTAATGAGTACAAGAATAGAATTGATTCCAAACAATAATTGGAATAAAGCTGTTGCTATGAATGCTCCCCAAATATAAGTGGCTAACCAATTGATTTTTGGTCTAACATAAATTGTGGCTCCATCCACTTCCGTCTTCTCCAACTTGTACCAATCATTTAATTTTGGATTGATCAATGGAATTGCAGAAATGATTGCAAGAGCAAATCCAATCCAAGCTATTACAGAATTCATATCGAATATTCCCGTCGTGTCTTTTAGTTCTTCGGTAGGAAGGAATGGCATGAAAACCCCGATTGCAATTACTGAGAATATAAATGTGACGTTTAATGTAATCGGCAGTTTGACTGACTTCTTATAACTGATAAAACCGGTTAAATACATACAAATTGCATTTATTATGCAAAAAGCAAATTCAAAGTAATAAACTAATTTAACTAGCTCGATTCTTTGAGTTGTAAATACACCGACAAAATAGAAAGCAAATCCTGCCAATGTAAACAAGGAAGCTAAAGCAAGTATCGCAATTTGAATTACTCCATTTTTGCTATCGTTCAGCTCAGCTGGAAATGTATTTAACATTGATGTTCTAGGTGTGTTCAGGATTTTCTTTATGGTTTTGTTTGAATATAGTAAATAGGTAATGATGAAAATAATTGATAATGCATTGAAGACTATTGCTGTTATTGCACTTTGAGAAGATGTCATTTTATTACTCCTCCAACAACTGAATTATAATGCTACTCAATTATTAATATCTTTTATACCGAGAATTGACTCTTTTGCTTTGATTAAATCCTCGGATTTGCAAAGGTATGATCCAGAAACTAGCATGTCGACTCCACTTTCGACAGCTAATGGTCCAGTTATTCCATTAATTCCACCATCGACCTCGATTAGAGTATTAAGCTTGTTATTATCGATGAAATCTCTGAGGATTCTAATCTTGTCTAATCCTTCTTTTAAGAAAGCTTGACCGGATGCCCCTGGATGGACTGTCATGACCATTACTATATCGAAAAGATATAGATGAGGTAAAACTTTCTTTACATCAGTTTCAGGATTGATGACAATTCCAATTTGTTTATCCTTTTTAAATGGTTTGATATCTTCAACAAAAGAAGCAATGCTTTCAATTGCTTCGTAATGAACGAGAACACTATCAGCCCCCATTTCATAAAATTTAATGGCATGGGGCAAAGGATTAGTAACCATCAGGTGCACATTAGCTTTGAAACCTTCTGGTACTAATTGCTTATAAAGACTTTCTCCGAAAGATATATTGCTTACAAAATGACCATCCATAACATCGTAATGGAGATATGTGATTCCGTTATCTTTCATTCTTTTTAATTCATTGTTGATATTCTTAAAATCAAAAGACAAAATACTAGGCAATATTTCTAAGTGTTTCATTTTGTTTTCCTTCCCCATTCTTTGTGGCTAGACTTCTTCTCAAAACCATTATCTGAACTAGCTTCTTCCAATAATTTTAAATAATTGTTGTATGAATCTAAGGATAAGTTATTATCATTTACAGCCTGCTGAACAGCACAGCCTTTGATGTTATTATGTAGGCATCCTTTGAATTTGCATTCTTGTGAATAATCAAAGAATCCAGGAAAATCTAAAGCCAATTGATCTTTAGACAAAGTTAATGAAAAATCAGAGAACCCCGGAGTATCACCTAAATATCCACCCAAAAAAGGAAGAAAAGCAACTTCTTTAGTCTTATGCTCACCTCTTCCTAAGACAACCTCATTCCCTATAGCACGATTGAAATTTTGGTCTAATCGATTTATAAGCGAAGATTTTCCTACACCTGTTTGACCCATGAATATAGAGACTTTTCCTTTAACTTTTTTTCTTATTTTCTCATCTTCATCGGGATTGTTTTTTGAAGTTTTAAATATGGAATACCCTAACTTTTCATAATATTTAAGAAAGATATTTATTTTGCTTTTTTCGTCACTTGATGCAATATCCCACTTTGAAATAATAATAAAAGATGGCACATTTCCTTGGCTACAACTAGTCAAATATTTATCGAGCAAGAAAGTAGAAAAACTTGGCTCTTTTGCAGACACTATAACACCCGCCATATCTATATTTGCTACTCTTGGTCGCATCATTAAGTTTTTTCTTGGCGATATATCAAATATTTGGTTGTTATCATCCAAAGATACGATATCTCCGATGATGATATTACCTTTCCTTATATCGAGATTCTTCCTTCTTGGAGCAATTACATTATTACCATCACTGAGGTGTACTTGATAACCCAAAGAAGTAGACAAGAGTACTTTTCCTTTTTTTTCCATATTTAATCCTTTTTGAATATAGATTTGATTTTGTCCCAAATTGTCTTCTTTTTTATCATCTGTTCAGGATGTTCGATTATCTTTTGTATATCAGCACGCATATCGTATACGCTTTGATAACGTTTTAATGGGGATTTTTGTGTTGCTTTATAAATTACATCGCATATAGAATCAGGAACATTAGAATTAAATTTCTTTATGTTTGGAAATTTTTCATTGATTTGTTTCAAGCAGACATCAACAGGATTATCAGCTTCGAATGGCACGTTTCCAGTCACTAATTCAAAAAAAGTCACCCCTAAAGCATAAATGTCGCTTTGTGGTGTTGCAATATGACCGCCAGCTACTTCTGGTGCAAGATAATGAACTGATCCGACAACTGCTTGAGTTCTTGTCACATGATTTGAGGCATTCATAAAAGTGGCGATTCCAAAATCACCTAATTTGATTGTTCCATCGGGAGTTAAGAAAACATTTTGTGGTTTGATATCTCTGTGTATGACATTGTTTTGGTGTGCGTAAAGAACTGCTGAGCAAAGTTGATTCATTGCATCCAATGCTTCTTGTGATGATAATCTACCTCTTTGATCAAGAACATCTCTCAAAGTCTTTCCTTTGATGAAATCTGTGATCATATATGGTCTTCCATTTTGAGTTCCGATAGTTATAACTCTTACAATGTTAGGATGGCTTAGTGAAGCAGTCGCTCTAGCTTCTCTATTGAATCTTTCAATATTTGTGGGATTTTTCAATGTATCTTCTTTTAATATTTTAATGGCAACATCTTTCCCTGTGACAATATCTTTTGCTTTGTAGACAATGCTCATGCCGCCTTCACCAATTTGGTTTTCGACATGATATCTCGATGCGATATATTTATCTTCGAAAGGCATTTTATTTTCTCTCCATCAAGGCGACAGAAACATTATCTAAACCACCTAAATCATTAGCTCTGTTTATCAATGTGATAGCTTTATTTTCCACTGTAGCATCTCTTTTCAATATTAATGAAATTTGACTTTCAGGAACCATATTTGTCAATCCGTCAGAGCATAGCATCAAGTCTTCAAAATCAGTCTTATATACTTTGATATCGCATTTTAGTTTGTCTTTAATTCCTAAAGCATTGGTAATTATATTTTTGTTCGGATGATGAAGCATTTGAGCTTTGGTAATTTTTCCTTTTTCATAAAGAATTTCTACAAAAGATTGATCTACTGTTAAAGGTTTTATAGTTTTTCTCTTCGCTGTGGTTTCATAGCAACGTGAATCTCCGACATTTGCTATGATCATCTCTTCTTTGAGGACTAAAGCGACTACTGCAGTAGTACCCATGCCTTCATATGTTGTATCGGATTGAGACATGTCAAAAATTTCTAGATTTGCATCACTGAGGCATTTCTTTAAAAGTACTTTTCCTTTCCAAGTGCTTACTTCATTCGAAATATTTCCAAATTCTCTTTCGAGAGTATCTATTGCGATTCTACTTGCTACTTCGCCTTTTCTATGGCCTCCCATTCCATCGCATACAGCTAACAAAGTAAAATGAGGTCTTTCAATAATCGCTACAGAATCTTCATTTGACTGTCTAACACGTCCTACTGATGTCAAACAATATGACTTTGCTACTGTTTCTTTCATGCTGTCCTCCTATTTAATAACTTTTTCGTGTCTTGCTCTCAATTGTCCACATGCCGCATCGATATCGGTTCCAAATTCTTTTCTGACGGTTGTTTTTATACCATGTCTCATCAAAATTGTTTGGAATGTTTTCACTGTTTGCCCATCGCTTCTTTCATATGGCTTTTCTTTAACCGGATTATATGGAATCAAATTGACAAATCCAAAAGTAGGTTTGATCAAATTAGCTAATTCGAGTGCACATTCAGGTGAATCGTTGATGCCTTTTAAAAGAATATACTCGTAAGTGACCAATCTTCCACCGGAATCTTTTGTGTATTGTTGAATAGCGGGTATCAATTTTTCCAAAGGAAATGCTCTGTTGATAGGCATTATTTTCTGCCTTATTTCGTTGTTTGGTGCGTGCAATGAAATGGCTAAATTAACTTGCAAACCTTCTTTTCCAAACTTCAAAATTCCAGGGATAACACCACAAGTAGAAACCGTTATATGTCTTGCTCCTATTGCAAGTGCGTATGGACTATTCATGATTTTTACAAAATCCATTACATTTTGATAATTGTCCATAGGCTCACCTATTCCCATAACGACTATATGTGTTACATGGGATGTAGGATCTTTTGCTTGTAAAGCTTCATCCATATTTAAAACTTGAGCAACCATTTCTCCTGCGGTTAAGCCACGAGATTTCTTTATTAATCCCGATGCACAGAATTCGCATCCCATATTGCATCCGACTTCACTGGTCACACAAACTGAATCACCATATTCGTAACGCATCAAAACTGTTTCAATATCGGATCCATCAAACAATCTCGATAAAGTCTTTACAGTTCCATCTTTTGAATCTTCTTCAATGATCACTTTTGGTCTATAGATGTTGAAAGTTTGCTTTAAGACTTCTCTAAAATCTTTTGAAACATTAGTCATCTCATCAAAAGAATGTACTCTTTTTTCATAAAGCCATTTATAAAGTTGACGTGCACGAAATTTCTTTTGACCCATCTCAACCATCTTTTGTTCTAAATCTTCTAGTTTGTAATCGTAAATAGATGGTTTATCTTGTTTTGCCCCAATTTTTGGAAAAACTTGCTTATGCAAAAGATAGGAAGTCTTTTCTTCCTCTGTTGCTTCTTCACTTGCGATTATATTTCTTTTTTCAACTTCTGTCATTATTGTTATTTAACCCTTACTAATATTGCGTAATACAGTCCATCTGATGCATACTTATTATTTTCATCAGTGATAGGTAGAATTGTCTTTTGAGTGACTAATTTGTATTTGTTAACATTTTTTGAATCATTAATAAACTTTTCAATAATATCAGGTCCTTCTTGTCTCAAACATGAAGGAACGATATATTCTACTAACCCACCCACTCTAGGAAAATAACTTGCCTCGGTCAACATATTTAATTGAGCTTTATTCAAATATTGAAGTTGGTCTATTGAAAATAGAGCTGAAACATCCGGTCTTCTTCTCATTTGCCCTAAATGTGTTGATTTTGGGGTGACTACAGAGATATCAAAACTATCGAATGTTTGATCGACTTTGATCATTTCAAGCGATGATTTGTATGCTTGTACATTGGTCAATCCCAATCTCTTGTACATTCCTTTAGCTCTAGCTAAGTTCTTTTCATCTTCAATAGGAACAATCACGCTTCCATCTAGATTTGATAATCTATCAGCTAAGGATGAGGAAGTCGTTCCTGTTTTTGCACCGATGTGTATAGCTTTATAATATTGCATTAAAGGAAGAGCATCCAATGCTTTTGAATAAGACAAGTCTTGTGCGAATAGCTTTCCATCGACCACTTCTTCGACACTAGAAGCTCTCGAGAGCTTTCTCATCATTAAAGAACCGCCATGTTCATATCCAGTGTTGATGCTGGAGATGCATTCAAATCTATCATCATTTTTGTATTCGTCAATGTTTGATTTTCTTGTATTTACGGATAAGAAAATATTTGGCGAAGTTAAATTTGATTTTAGAATCTCTAATGCTTTGTCATTTCCAAATGATTTTACATATTGCTCAATAACCCAAGAAGGTGTATTGAAAACAAAGGAATTATAAACAAACGGATTCTCTTTGTACTTATCAGGAATTACAAATCTAATTTTAGATTCGTCGATGAGTTTTTTTATGGTTTCATCATTCAATGATATCCCACGTTCCTTGAATGTCTCCACGATTTCATTCAATATGTTTGTTCTTTCTTCTTCGCTCTTCGCTCTTCTCATTTCAAATAAAGCAATTGATAAAAGCATGGATGAATCATCATTCATCGCATATTCAGGGAAGATAGTATCGATTTCTAACTTCAATATGTATTGATGCTTTAAGACACCATGAACATCGATAAACAATGCTTTTTTATCATCTTTCGATAAATTATAAAACTGTTCTGTTTTTTCGATTGCGACATGAAATTTTGCTTTGTCGTAAGCAACCTTTTTTAGGGCGTAAAGTACAGGAGTACGATCTTTCATATATTTTTAGTCTCCAATAAAAGTTCCCAATGGAACACAACATAAAAATATATCATAAAATGATATATATTTGACTAAAAAAATAGAAATGATGAGGAAAGTAGTATCAAAAGTAGTATCAATAGCTGCAAGTATTATCGATTATTTTTGTTTTTGTGACTATCTAGGACTTTGAAGTAGACATTGACAAGAGCTCTTACTTTATCATTTTCTAGGTAATCTAAGCAAAATTTTCTAAACAAATAATCCTTTTCGATTTTTGCTGATAATTCTTTTTCCTCCCCTTTTCTTTTCTCAGGATAATCAAGCCCAGTGAGTTCTTCAGGGGTGCAATTCATAAAATCACAAAGCTTTTGAAGCTCATTAATATCTGGAGAACAAATTTTTCTTCTCCATCTCAATATAGAAGTGGTCTTGTAATTTAAAGCTTTGGCCAATTCAGTGTTGGTGATTTTGTTCTTAATCATATAGTTGTCAATGTATTCACATATGTGTAGTTTTGTTCCTTTTACCATTTTCATATCTCCATTTTGAATTTCATTCGTTTTTATCAATTAAAATTTTATTTTAAAATCAATTACTAATAAAGCAATTTTTTTGGTTTATAATTCGGTAATTTGTAAAGAAGTGAAGAAAAATAGGAAAGAAAATGATAACTTTGAGAAAAACTAAGTAAAAACTTTTGTTTTTTATAAAATTTTGTGTAAACGCTTTTATCAACTCCTTATTGAAATAATAAATCATATTAAATATATTTTCACTGTTGAAAAACTGTTGGATAGAGGCGCGATTTGTTAAAAGTAATCGAGATAGGAGGCATCCGTTATGCTCGATGAAAGGAGCAGTCGCCGAAACTTTGAACTTTGCGAATTCAAGGATTGGGCCATGGAAATAAGATTCCAATGGACTCTTTGCTTTCAAAGCATTGGAGCTATCGATGTTTCCTTTTATTGAGATTAGTAAAGGCTGCATCGATGGGATGCAGTCTTTTTTCAACAAAAGGAGCATTTTTATGAATAGGTTTAAAAAGAAAATTTTAGCCTTTTTTAGCATGTTTTTTGTTCTTTTTGGTCTTCTGACTAGTTGTGCGACCAATGAAGACAAATTTACTTTAGTTGTTGGTATGGAAGCTGCTTATCCTCCATTTAATTGGACAGAGAATCAAAAGACAGATGAGAATGTCCAAATAAAAGGAAAGAATAATGAATATGCAGCTGGATACGATATTAAGGTTGCCAAATTCATAGCAGATGACAATAATTGGAATTTGGAAATAGTAGCTATGGAATGGGATTCTTTGATTCCTTCTCTTCAATCGGGTACTATCAATGCAATTTGTGCTGGTATGAGTAATACAGAAGAAAGAAGACAGTCTATAGATTTCTCGGATCCTTATTATGATTCGACTTTGTATTTAGTCACAAGGAAGAATGATACTAGATTTGACTCTCAAACCAACTTTGATTTTCAAAACGATTTGAATGGTGTCAAACTAGTTACACAATCTGGAACATTTGAAGATGATATAGCTCAAGATTGGGCAAATGATTTTGGAGCTAAATATATAAGTGGAACAAACGATTATCCTGGTGCCTTTCTTCAGGTTTCTCAAGGTTTGGCTGATGCGGTTATTTGTGAATATCCTGTCGCTCAATCAACAGTCAATGCTACACCTTCATTGATGATGGTTCCATTCGATAATAGTCTGTTGGATCAAAAGTATGTCGAACAAACTAGAATCTCAATCGGAATTAAAAAGGGGAGTGAAAACTCTGAATTGAAAGATAAGATCAATGCTTCACTGGCAAAACTTTCTACAGACCAAAGAAATAATTGGATGAATGCAGCAGTTGCTGCACAAGAGAGTGAAAATGATGAAGTTCCATCTATGTGGTCACAAATATCACAACTTTTAAATAATTATGGTGTGACTTTTGGATATGGTATTTTAAACACTTTGCTATTAGCAATTGTAGGAACTATTGTCGGATTGATTATTGGTATCCTAGTAAGTCAGGTTAGAAATTGGAAATCATCAAAGAGAGACAATGCTTTTGTTCGTGGCTTGAAATGGTTATGCAGAGCTATATCTGCGATTTATGTAACAGTATTTAGAGGAACTCCTATGATGGTTCAAGCCATGATTTTATTCTCGGCATCATCTATTTGGACTGGACTTGTAGTACCCGGTGGAGCTGGAAACGTCCTCAATGGTTATATGCTTTGCGGCATGATCATTATTTGTATCAATACAGGAGCTTATATGACAGAAAATGTCAGATCAGGTATGAATGGTGTGGATAAAGGTCAAAGTGAAGCTGCGGCAAGTTTAGGTATAGGAAATCAAAGAACATTGTGGAGTATTACATTACCTCAAGCCTTGAGGAATTCATTGCCTAGTATTGGAAATGAATTTATCGTTAATATCAAGGATTCATCAGTTTTAAATGTTATAGGTTTGACTGAGTTATATAGATCAGTTTCTATAGCGACAAAGACTAATTATTTCACTGTGGCCGGTTATGTAATCATCGCCGCAATTTATTTAATATTGACAGTACTATTCTCCATAATTCTTCAATTGGTAGATAATAAACTAAACATTCCGGATAAGGTTAATTGGTTTGGAATTCGCCGAACTACAATTGACGCAATAAGAAATTTCTTTAAACGTTTAGGAAAGAATGAAGAAAAAGTGCAAGTAGTTGAAACGCAAAAGGAAATAATACATGTTGGAGAAAAGCCTTTGGTAGATATTGAAGCTTTGAAGCAAGCTCAAAGAGAGGAGGCAAAAAATGACCTCAACTAATGAAATGCCAATTTTAGCAGTAAGGAATTTATCGAAAAGATTTGATGATTTGCAAGTTCTTAACAACGTGTCATTAGATGTTTATCCCAAGGATGTTATTGCGGTTTTAGGTCAATCCGGAGGAGGTAAATCAACTTTCCTTAGATGTTTGAATCTGTTGGAAGAACCGGATGATGGAAGTATTTATTTTCACGGCTATGACTTGGTACATGATAAGTTAAAACTTAATAAGCTAAGAGCAAAGATGGGAATGGTTTTCCAATCGTTCAATTTGTTCAACAACATGAATGTTCTCGAAAATGTTATGTACGCACAAATAAATGTATTGCATAGAACACGTGAAGAAGCTTTGAAAAGAGCACAGCAAGCTTTGGATGAAGTCGGATTATTGGATCATGCTGACTATAGAGTGAACAACTTGTCTGGTGGACAGAAGCAAAGAGTTGCTATCGCAAGATCCTTGGTCATGGATCCAGACATTATGCTATTTGACGAACCTACTTCTGCTTTGGACCCTATGATGGTTGGAGAAGTTTTAAAAGTAATGCAAAGACTTGCCAAGAACGGAATGACTATGATTGTCGTGACCCACGAAATGTCATTTGCAAAGAATGTTTCAAATAGAATAGTCTTCTTCGATGGTGGAAAAATAGTTGAAGAAAGCTCAAATCCTATAGAGTTCTTTAGTTCACCTAAAACTGAACAAGCCAGAAAATTCTTAGGGGCTGAAAAATAAATAAAATTGTATAAAAGGAATTGTGTTGGAAACAAAAATGATGCTAGATTATGCCTAGCATCATTTTTATAATCAAATAAGTTGTTTATTTGATTATATGATTTATTTCATTTATTATTGAGTTGGTGTCGAGTTTATTTTTAATTAATTCTTGCTCAATATTATATCCATCGATAAATTTCTTTTCTATTCCGTGTACTGAAACTTTGACATCGCTCATTGAATAGAATCTAGCTATTTTTTCACCATATCCACCATCGATTTGGCTGTCTTCTAATGTTATGACGTATTGATGATCTTTTTTCAAAGATTCCAACAAGTTTTGATCTAATCCAGTCAAGAAGATTGGGTTGATAATTGTTAAATCGATTCCTTTTTCTTTGAAATGGTCATAAACTTTCAAAGCAATTTCCATCATATTTCCTACAGCGATAATTGCTACTTTAGCTCCTTGATGAACCACTTTTGATTTGTTTTCGATTGAATAGTCTGTTGTATCTTTAATTCCAGTTGATATTAGCTTTGCTGGAACTCTTATCGCCAAAGGATGTTTCTTGTGATAAACAGCATATTCCAGCATGGCCAAGTATTCTTCTTTTGAATATGGGGCTAGGTAAATCATATTTGGAATATTTATTATGAAAGGTATATCGAATGTTCCTAAATGTGTGACATCGCTCTTTCCAAATATCGAAGAGCCAAAAACTAAGAATGTTACTTGATTGTCATTGATACAAACATCTTGTGAAATCTGATCATAAGTTCTTTGCATGAAAGAAGCACAAGTCGGATATATGGCAATTCCACCTCTTTTTACTATTCCACTAGCCATAGCTGTTGCGTTTTCTTCTGCTATATCGTCATCTACAAACTGGCTTCCTAGTTCTTTTCTTCTATCAGGAAAGGCGTTAATTACTGATGGAACTGCAGAATTTAGAATAACGATTCTTTTATCTTCTGATACTTTCTTTGAAAGATAATCATATGTCAGTTCTCCGTAGCTTTGCTTTGGCAGATCGATTGATATTTTTCCAGTGTTTATATCAAAAGGGAAGGACCAGTGGAATCTCTCTTTATTTTCTTCCGCATATTTATATCCATAGCCTTTGATAGTATGTATATGAACTACGATTGGATGATCGATGTCTTTTACTTTCTTAAAAGCGTCAATCAAAGATTCGATGTCGTTTCCTTTTTCGACATAAATATAATCCCAACCCAATGACTTGAAATAATTATTCTCACAAGTGCCATTGGACTCTCTGAGATCCTTTAAATTCTTATACAGTCCACCATGATTTTCGGCTATAGACATTTCGTTATCATTCACAACCACGATGAAATTAGAACCCATCTCACCGGCGTAATCAAATCCTTCGAATGCTTCTCCACCACTTAAGGAACCATCACCAATAATTGCTACTATATTTTCCTTGCCACCTAATTGATTTCTAGCTTTTACAAGACCACTCGCTAGAGAAATCGATGTAGAAGTATGACCTATAGTGAACAAGTCGTGCTCGCTTTCTAAAGGAGAAGAAAAACCTGTTACTTTGTCATAATCCTCTTCATTGATAAACGAAGATTTTCTACCTGTCAATATCTTATGTGTGTATGATTGATGAGAAACATCGAAAACAAACTTATCGATAGGTGAATTAAAGACATAATGTAACGCGATAGTCATTTCTACATCGCCTAAATTAGGTCCTACATGTCCACCATGTATAGATAATTTCTTTAAAAGAACTTTTCTTATTTCTTTTGCTAATGTATTAAGTTCATCAATATTTAAATTCTTAATATCTTTTGGCGAATTTATATTTTCTAGATACATTTAAAAAATCCTCACTATTTTTTGATTTTACACTATTCATAATGAAAAATGTATAAATAAAAAAGCAATGCCTTCGCATTGCTATGGTTTTCATGGTGGCGGGAGAAGGAATCGAACCTCCGACCTCCAGGTTATGGGCCTGGCAAGCTACCTCTGCTCTACCCCGCGATAAATATTGCTATCTTGAATAGCTGCACTATAATATCACATAAATTCTTAAAAAGAAAGGATTTTTTATGAAAGGATTAATAATTATCAATTCTTTCACCTCTTCTCCCGCTATTTCCTACAAAGCATGGAGATTGATGAGTGAATTTAGGCTTAAAGGAATAGAATGTGATGTAGTCAAAACAGTCGATTTACCTGTTATATATAAAAATGGAATAGAAACGATTCCTGATATCGATGAATGGGGATTTTGTGTATATTTAGACAAGGATAAATATTTAATTGATGCCATAGAGAAAAGAATGCCAGTATTCAACTCGGGAAAATCTACTTTTTTATGTGATGATAAGATGGTTACTTTCCAAGCTTTAAGAAATTCAGGTATTAGAACTCCGTTGACTATTCCAGCACCTCTTTGTTATTCTCAATCACCAGATCAAGGATCTATTGATTTGTTTTTGGATATAGTCGAAAAGGAACTTGGATACCCTATGATTTGCAAAGAATCATACGGGTCTTTAGGTAAACAAGTATATCTAATTAAAAATAGAGAAGAACTAGAAGTAAAGAATAAAGAATTGATTAATGTAACGCATCTCTTTCAAAAGTTTTATAGTGAATCTCAAGGCCGTGATTATAGAGTTCTGACTATCGGTGGTAAAGTTGTTGCAAGTATGGAAAGAATCAATGATCACGACTTCAGATCAAATATAGCTGAAGGTGGTGTTGGTAAACCTGTCACATTATCACCTGAATTTATTGAAATGGCAGAAAGAGTATCTAATATTCTTGGATTAGATTATGGTGGTATAGATTTAATTAAGGCTAATGATGGTAAACCAGTATTTATAGAGGCGAATTCCAATTGCTTTTTCTCAGAAATAGAGAAAGTAACTAAAATAAATATCACTAAAATATTGGTAGAACATATAATCTCTAGATTGAAGGATATGAATTTGATTTAATAAAAAATAATAGGGAAAAATTAATATGGAAATTGAATTAAACAAGATAAAAGTATTGGCTTTTGATTGTGATGGAACTTTGATGAATACAGTTCCAGATTATTTATATGCGATGAATTTAGCTATGGAGCATTATTCATTGCCTATAATAAAAGAGAAGGAAGCTTATTCTTTTTTAGGTAATGGAACCGATTATTTTTTAACCTGTGCTATGAGAGGTCAAAAGATGGATCAATTTAAAGAAATTAAAGAATATTATTTATCGAAGTATTCTAATCATTTCTTTGTGAATACTATCATTTATCCTTATATAGAGGAATTTCTTTTCAAAGCCAAGAAAAAAGGATATAAATTGGCCGTTTGTTCTAATAAACCTGAATTTGTATTGAAGAAGCTAATAAAAGCCGCTTTCCCATCTATTGATTTTGATTTTGTCGGTGGTCAAGTCGGACCTATAAGAAAGCCAAATCCGTTGCTATTGAATCAAGTTGCTGATACTTTAAAATGCTCTAAAAATGAAATTGCATACTTCGGTGATACAGAAGTTGATGCTGAATTTGCAAAAAATGCTTTCGTTAACAACTTATTTATAGTAACATATGGTTTCAGAGATAAAAAGTATTTGATGGAAGTTACAAATCCAATCGAATTTTTCGATGATGTGCCATCAATAGAAAAGTACTTTAAACTCTAATCTAAAGAAAGAAGGGCCTTATGTTACTTTTAATCGGAGCTTCAGCATCTGGAAAAACAGAGACTGCTAAATATTTGATGGAACATTTTAACATCAAGAAAATAATAACTTGCACTACAAGAGCACCTAGAGCAAATGAAGTCAATGATGTGGATTATCATTTTTTGAGTGTTGAAGAGTTTCAAAGAAGAAAAGATGCCGGTTTATTTTTAGAGACTGCAAATTATGCTGGAAACTGGTATGGTACTTTAAAAGCAGATGTCGGAGAAAACAAAGTTGCCTGTGTAGATCCTATTGGTGCTCATTCATATAGAGACTATATGGGAAAAGATTTATTCTGTGTCTACCTCGATGCTTCAGAAGAGATGAGAAAGAAAAGAATGATAGAGAAACGAAAAGATAATCTCTTGAATGTGGAAGCCAGATTGACTAAAGATAAAGTATTATTTGATCAGTCAGTTAAAGACTTGGCTGATGTGGTGTTGGATACTGATCCCATGACAGTCGAACAATGTGCCGTTGCAGTATTTGATGCTTATCTGAAGTGGAAAAGCAATAGAAATAATTAATAAAAAACTCGATCAACTGATCGAGTTTTTAGTTTAGTCTTTTACCCAAGTGTAACGAGTCATAGGCTCATTTGCGAGCTTGTTATATAACTCATCATAAGCCTCGATGTTGTAGATGTCATCTAAAGGCTTGAATCTATCGCCTTTAAAATTGAAGATATAACCTAAGTTATCATAGGCTTCCAATTCATTTCTAAGAGCTTCAGCTTTAGCTTTGGAAGATACGGTTACAGCATCAGCTAATGTCAAACCTGTCTTTAGAATATTCAGTTGGTTATTTTGTCTTACGATTCCATCGTTATACAAAGAGAAATTGAATCTTGTCAAATCCCATAATCTTGTTTTATCCAAGGCACATTGGAAGTAAGGCTCGTTTACAGTGTAGACGACACGCATCCAAGGATACCTTCCTCTTAACATATAAGGGAGAAATCCTGTTTCCCAATCGAAAGCGTGGACGATATCGAATCTAATAGACTTCTTTTCTTGGTCTTCAATGAATTGTCTCACTGCAAATGAAAATGCAGTGAATCTATAAGGATCATCCAAGTATCCATACATTTTATCGCGGCCGAAATAGTAAGGAATATCTAATAAATAATAAGTAACTCCATTGAAATAAGCCTGTAAAACATTGCATTCAGCTTGGCTATAAGGGGCTGATAATTGGAATGAGTATATGTATTTGAGTTGCCCTTTGAATTCATCCATGTATTGCTTATAACCAGGAATCACTACTGCGACAAAATGATTTTCGGGTTGTTTTGCAATCTTTGTCGCTAAATTTGTGACTTTTGCAGCTAAGTCTCCATTTGGAGCAAAAGGGGTGGCTTCACTTGAGACAAATAAGATAGGAAGTGAATGTTTTATATCTTTTTCTTTGTTTTCTAACATATGTTTTCCTCCGTGTTATTTAACTGAATCGTGTTCGACATCTTCTACTTTAGTCTTATCGTTTTCGCCTATTCTATCTACGACCATAGGAGTCTCCTTTGGCAGTATCGAGAATGAACGAGTGATTTCGAGCAATGATTGATAAACTGTATTGATTGCTTCACATTGTGTTTCAAGCAATCTATCATCTAGTTTATCTTTCAAGGGTCGTAAGAAATTGAATTTTGTCTCTGCTAGAAATATTGACAAAGTGTTGTTGTTAGACGTTATGAGGATACCACTTTTTGTTAAAGCATGTATCTTAGTTAACTCATTTACCATGTTTTCTTCTAACAAATTAGCAAATTCTTGATTTTTCAAATCGGTGCAGGCTATGAAAGGAACATTCTTTGGATTATTCGACAATCCATAAGTGGAAATTTTTTTGCCGTTATGAACTTTGTAAGGAGTGATTCCATAAGATCTAAATTGAACATAGCCAATGGATTTTGGTTGTGATAATTGAGTAACAAAGATCACACCGTTTTTTCTTTTTCCATCTTCTACATATTCGATTTGTTGGATGTCATAGCTCATGACATCTGATGCCATGGTGATGAAATATTTCTTATTGACGTTTTTCAGTGCTATTTGCTTATAGAGCTCTTGGTCATTGGAGGTATCGGTAGAATCAATTTTTATTGAATCCAATCCTATCTCTTCTTTTACCATTGCTTTTAAACTTCTAGATTCAATTTCATTGGATTTCTTTTCATTCTTTTTCAAGAAGAATCTAGAGAATACTATTGCAGCAAAAATTGCTAACAGAATAACTCCGATTAAAATTAACCATCTTCCCAACATTCCTTCTATTTTAAAATCGAAGGATAGTGCTTTAGATGTATCAAAATATGGGAAATTTTTCAAAGCTTCAAATGCAGGTGAAATTTTGTCTCCATATCCTTTCCCTAGAATTGCTAAAACAATCCAAATGATATAAAGGACTACCACCACTAATCCACAACCGATTCCGCCCCAAATAGAGCTCTTGTAAAGCTTTTGTCTTAATTCTATAAGTTCTATTGTAGAATGGGCTGTCTTTTTATCTTTTTTAGCCATTTTCTAATCCTTTCAACAATATTAACTCAAACTTCAATACCAACAAATTATATACTTTCTTGATTAATTGCTTAACATTAATATTAGTATTAAACTTAAAAAACCACAAACTATATTTATTACTTAGAGTTTATACTAAATAGAAATGAATAAGAGTAATAGAAAATTCCCTCAAGTAAAAGAACCTAGCAAAAGAAAGAAAGCGAAGAAATATAAGAGGGTAAACCCAAAAACTAGAAGTGAAAGAAAGGTGGAAGTTAAGCACCTCATTTTGAATAAGCCGGAAAAGAAGTTGACTGAAGATGATCTCACCGGAATGATGAAAATAAGGTATCTTCTCGGTAAGATTTTTGAGACTGTTCAATATTTGGAATATAACTTGTCTTTGCTTTTAAGATATTCCATGATTTATAGAGAAATGAAGAAGAATTCGACTTCTTTAAATGAAATTAAAATTAAAAGTATTTCTTCTAGAGTTGATAAACAATTAAAGGATGCTAAAGTCGATTTTCAAACTTTTGGTAATTTAATCTCTACTTTGAGTGAAAATAATGTTTTGGAGAAGAAAGATCTAGATGAACTAGAAGATCTTCTTCAAACCAGAAATACATTAGCCCATCAATATTTTAAAAAGAACAAATTTGAAGAGCAAGAAAACAATAAAGCCTTCCTCGATGGTCAATCTAACTACTTACTCCATATACAAAACAGAGTTAAGAATTTGAACGATCGAATTTGCTCTCAACTCAACTTTTTGGCTTTACAAATAGCAAAGATTAAATAATTATCTTTCTTTCTTATTGTTTGAAGTTTAAAATAATAAGGCATTTTTAGGAGGCTTTTATGTCTGTTACTAAGAAAATCAAGATTTTTGATACTGCAGCTGGAAAAGTGGTCGATTTAGTGGTTCAAAAGAAAGATGAATTTTCGATGTATTACTGTGGACCTACAGTTTATAACTATGTTCATTTAGGAAACATGAGACCAGTTGTAGTCTTTGATGTCTTCAGTAGACTTTTAAAAGAGGTCGGATATTCTATAAAGGTTGTTTCTAATTATACTGATATAGATGACAAGATTATCAACGAAGCTTTAAAAGAAGGGAAGACAGAAAAAGAGTTGACTGATTTCTATATCAAAGCTTATGAAGATTGTTTAGACAAATTGAATCTTATGCCATTGTTTGATCATCCAAGAGTTTCTAATTGGATGACTAGAATCGGTGATTTCATAAAAGTCTTAATGAATAAAGGATTCGCTTATCAAGTCGGAGGCGATGTTTACTTTAGAGTAGTAAATGTTGCCGATTATGGCTCTCTTTCAAAGACAGTCTTAGAAAACAACCAAGCTGGAAGTAGAATTGATGTAAACACTAATAAAGAAAATCCAGGTGATTTCGCTTTGTGGAAAGTGACTGATGATCAAGGAATTAAGTTCGATTCTCCTTTTGGAAAAGGAAGACCTGGATGGCATACTGAATGTGTAGTGATGATAAAGTCTGTGTTCAATCAACCCATGGTCGATGTTCATGGCGGTGGATTCGACTTGAAATTCCCTCATCACGAAAACGAAAGAGCTCAATCTATTGCATATGATGGAACTCCATTAGCTAAGTATTGGATGCATGTCGGATTTTTGACAGCGGCTGGCGGGGTTAAGATGTCGAAGAGCCTAGGAAATGTTGTTCTTGCTAAAGACTTTTTGGCTAAATATTCAGGAAATGTCATGAGATTGTTCTTCTATCAATCTCATTATCGTGCTCCTATCGCTTTTTCTGAGGAAGCAATACAGAAAGCTTTGAATGATGAAGCAAAATATAGAAGTACAATACAAAAATTGAATTATAGATTGCAAAGATATTATCCTAATTTTCAAACTACGTTGGATGATGATGTTGTAAATAAATTTGTCGATTGTTTAAGCGATGATTTAAATATTGCAAATGCAATTACAGTGTTGGAAGGTGAAATCAAAGGTGCTTTAAGTTTATTGAGAAGACCTATTCCAGATGAAGCACAATTGTCTAAAGTGTTTGGCACTCTTTTAAAGCTGTATGATTTGTTGGGATTGAAATTTGATCTTCCAAAATTGACCGATGAAGATTTGGAGCTCTTGAAGAAGTACGATAAAGCTAGGGAACAAAAAGATTTTGCTACATCAGATATCCTTCGCAAGGAATTGATGGATAAAAATCTTCTATAAGGATTTTCCATGAAATATTGTTCTTTTAATGTAAATAGCATCCGCGCTATCCAAGAGAAGATGGATTTAAATGAAGTCTTTTCAAAGCTAGCTTTGGATGTGATTGGAATCGAAGAGACCAAGATGTCCACCGATGATCCGGATAAATTTCCTTTGAAGATGGATGGTTATCATTTCTATGAGACAATTTCTAAAGTAAAGAAAGGTTATTCGGGAGTTGCCGTCTTTTCTAAAAAAGAGCCATTAAGCGTTCATTATGGTTTAATCGATGGTAAATACGATGAAGAAGGTAGAGCGATAACTTTAGAATTTGAGGATTTGTATTTTGTTTGTCTATATGTTCCAAATTCTGGCGAGGGGTTAAAACGCTTGCCTTTTAGAATGAAATTCCAAAAAGATTTAGAAAGATATTTGGCCTTTCTTCAAGCAAAGAAACCTGTTGTTCTAACAGGTGATTTAAATGTTGCAAAAGAAGATATAGATATAAAGAACCCAGCATCTAATCATCAAAATGCAGGTTTTACTGATGAGGAAAGAGAGGCGATGAGACATCTTCTTTCTTCTTGTGATATGGTCGATACCTTCAGATTGCTTCATCCAGATGAAGTGAAATATTCATGGTGGTCTTATATATTTAAGGCTAGAGAAAGAAATGCTGGATGGAGAATAGACTATTTCTTAGTTTCTTCTCGCTTAAAAGATAAAGTAAAGGAATCTGAAATTTTAAATGATGTGATGGGTAGCGATCATTGCCCAGTCACTTTGGAGTTATTATGAAAATTGAATTTGATAAAAAAGCGGAAGATTTATTTGAAAAGATTTGTCTTAGAAGAGACGATTCTTTGACCGCCTCTGATTTCTACAACGCATTTCTTCAAGAAAATTATGCTGACTTGACTTCATTAGATTTAAAAACTATGTCAAAAGAGAATGGAATATCTCTTTCACAAGCCTATTTTTCTTCCTTACTTCAGGATATAGGTGCCACAATTTTTGACTTAGGTACTTCTTTGAGGAATAATAGATTGGAAATTGTGCATGAATTGGATTCTAAGACATATTCATGCAATGCTTATTTAAAGAATGTTAATCCTTTACAAGCTAAACAAGGCAGTTTATCTTTGATAAAAAACACTTTCTTGCCATATGAAGGCTTTATTTATAAGGATGTTGAAGCTTCTAAAGAAGACTATTATTCTGAAATTAATCATCTAGGTTTCTTCTCTCAATCTTTTGATTATTTGGAGTTGGTCGATAAAGAAAGAATTTGGATGAGTATCACTCCTTATGAGATTGAGACGATGAAATCTTCTATCGCTAAGGCAAAAGGTAAAGTTTTGACCTTCGGATTGGGATTGGGTTATTTCGCTTATATGTGTCTTCAAAAAGAAGACGTTGATGAAGTGACTGTTATTGATAATAATGAAGCGATTATCAATCTTTTCAATAAGAATATTTATCCTTTCTTCAATCATAAAAATAAGTTTAATATTATTAAAGCTGATGCTTATTCATTCTTGAAATCTAAAGATATTCAAAAATATGATTATTTGTTCATCGATCTTTATCATGACGAAAATGACGGACTTCCTTTCTATTTGAATATGAAGAAAGAGATTCCATCTTCCTTAAATTATGATTTTTGGATTGAGAATTCATTTATTGTGTATATCAGAAGAATAATGATTGCTTTGATTGAAGAATGCTTGGATGGCTCTAAGGATTCGGATTATTTAAATCCAAAATCAATCGAGGACAAATTGTTCAGTGGAATTTATGATTTGACTAAAGATGTTGAATTGAAAGACAGTGATAGTTTGCTCGAATTCTTGTCCGATGATAACATCAGAAATATTGCTAAAAAGTGGTCTTTAGCCCTGTAAGCCTTTCCAGAAAAATGCTATAAAACCTCAATTTTATTCGATTTTCATTGCTTACATCTTATGAAAATGGTTGACACTCATTTTCATAGCTTTATAATATTTTAGAATAATATCGTTCATTCTAGCTTTATAAAGGAGGATTTTCAAAATTTATGGAAAACGACAACATGAATGGTGGAAACAACAGTGGTATAAAGGAGAGAGTAACTATCTATGTAGTTGCCCAAGCAGCTGATGTTTCTTTGGCTACTGTTTCTCGTGTCATCAATCATCGCCCTAATGTCACAAAAGAAACAAGAGAGAAGGTAGAGGCAGCAATTGCTAGATTGGGTTATAGACCTAGTGCATTGGCTCAAGGTTTGGCAAGATCCAAGACCACTAACATCGGTATCTTGATGCCTGACAACTTCTATGTCTATACTTCTAACATGCTCAATGGTATGGTCAAGGTTGCAAAGACCTATGGCTATCAAACAGACTTGTTCGTCACAGGACCTAACCAAAGCGATGCTATGAAGACAATTGAGAAATTGATTTCTTCTCATGTCGATGGAGCAGTCATCTACGATGATCAATTATCTACTGATGAAATCATGACTATTCAAAACTACAAGATTCCTTTAATCATCATCGGACACGAGATGAAAGGAAATGCTCTCGGATCGATAGTTATGGATTATAAGACTGCTTTGATTTCTTACTTGACAAAACATTTCAATGAGAATACTGCAGAAGATATCGTCTTCTTGAAGAGTGAAGGAGATGGAATCTTGATGGAAGATCTTAGAGAGTCTGTAGCAAATTTCTGCAAAGACAAAAACATGAAGTTCTCCACACTTGATATCATAGATTCTTATAGCAGATTGTATGAAGAAAAGATGGGAGAGTTCATCGAACAAAATGGAAAGAAGGGGCACTTCTTCATCGCTGCCCGTGACTCATTGGCAGCTGCTATCTGTAATTACTGCACAGATAACGGAATTTCCGTACCTGAAGATAATGAAGTAATGAGTATCATCGGAACAAAGTATTCTTCCATATGTCGTCCTCAAATCTCTTCAATGGATTTGGATATGGCTTGGGTTGGTCAAATCGCTATGCGTATGGTCACCAAACTTTTGGGAGATGGATTGGCTGAGGAAAATAAAGTTTGGAGATTCTCAACCAAAGTTATCGAACGTAATTCCACAAAGTAGAATTCCTCTAAATAATTGTTGTATTAATAGTTAATAGTCGCTTGTTTCTTTTTCCTCTTTATGCTAGAATTTTTGTGTTCTGAAAGGAACAGGCACTAAATCGTAAGATCTAGGGCGAGCCCAGTGTGGCTCGCCCTTTCATTTAGGAAGGAGGAATATGAAAAAAACAGCACTACAAAAAGTAGAAGAAATAGCTAAGAAAATAGCTGATGAGTTAGGCTATCAACTCTATGGTGTCAGAGCCTATATGGAAGATGGTACTGAGTTTTTGGAAGTCTCTGTCGATAAGGATTATGCGATAACACTAGATCAAATTACCGTGTATTCCGATGCTCTCTCCCTAAAACTCGATGAAGTTGAGGAACTTGATTCCCCATACACTTTGGATGTCACAAGCCCCGGAGCCGAAAGAGATTTTCCTAAGGAAGATTTGGGAAAAGTAATAGGATATTATATCGGTGTCAAGGCTGACAATATGAAAGAAAAAGAAGTGTTTGGAACTTTGGAAAGTTACGATGGAACGACTGTGGAGCTTAAAACTTTCATCAAAGGAAGAAAGAAAGTTTATAAGATTCCTTATTCAGACATTAAAAATTGTCGTTTCGTCATCAAGGCCTGAACCTTGAACTAATTATTTAAAGGAAAAATTTAAAGGATTTGTATTATGGCAAGAACAAAGAAAAATGTTGAGACTGGCGATGGTACTTTTGATGTAAAAGCCTTCGCTAATGCTATGGTCGAATTGCATGACCAAGAGTCTCTTCCTATCGACAAAGTCAAGGAATTGTTGACTGAGTCAATGCTCAAGTCTTATAAGGACTGGTGGTGTATTAAGAATGGATTCAAGAACAACAAAGAGCTGAATAACTCTGCTGATTTGAAAGCCACCATTTATATCGATTGGGAAGGCGGAAAGTATCATATTTGTGATGCTTGGGAAATCGTTCCTACCGATGATGATATCGAAGACGATTTCTATCAAGTATCTTTGGAAAAAGCTCAAGAAAATGGAGTTCCTCAATTCAAGAAGGATATGGCTACTGCCAAATTGAAGGATGCCGCCAAAGTACGTGATACAGCAAAAACTTGGGAAAAGAAAGCTGATTTAGCTATCGACGAAAATGAAAAAGCCGCTTGTCTTAAAGCTAGAGACGAAGAAATTGCTAAGGCTGAATCTATGGAAAAAGAAGCACATGATTTAGTCGATATCAAAGTCGGTGGTCTCTCCGAAGTCGAAATCGACAATAGAGAACTCGGTGTTCTTTATACACGCCGTGTCTACTCTGATTTCAGACAACGTATGAAGAAAGAGGCTATGGAAGCTTTGGACGAAAGTGTGAAGCAGATGATCGGTCACAATATCACCGGTGTCGTTCAATCAGTCGAAGGCGAAGCTGGTAGATTGAGAGTTGTAGCAGACTTTGGAAAAGCTTCTGGCGTTTTAGAAAAAATGGATTTGCTTGAATCCGATAATTTCCAAGAAGGACAACCTATCAAAGCCTTCTTGATTGGAACTATCAATAGAGAAGACGGCAAGCCTTCATTGCGTGTTTCACGTACAAGTGAAGGATACGTCAAGGCCTTATTCCAAAACGAAGTCCCCGAAGTAGCTGACGGTACAGTTGTCATTAAGAAGATTGCCCGTATGGCTGGAGTCAGAACAAAGATGATGGTCATGTCTACTCTTCCTAATGTATCTGCCACTGGAGCTTTAGTCGGTCAAAATGCTAATCGTTCAAGAAATATCTTGGCAGAGTTAGGAAGAGAAACGGTCGATTTCTCCGAATACACTCAAGATAAGGTTTTAAACATTCTCAATGCTTTGAAACCAGCTGATATCGTAGGATTAAAATTCCCACCTGCAAACAATCCTTTAGATAACATCTATGCTATTTGTGCTAACGGAAATAAGAAAGTTGCAATTGGAAAAATGGGATGCAACGTAAGGCTTGCTGGAAAACTTATCGGCCACGATTTGAGGATTATGGAAGTCGATGAAGCTTTGGCAATGAATATTTCATATACTCCTGTCGCAACATTGATTGCAGAAGCAAATGCAAGACTCAAGAGATTAGAAGAAGCTAAGACTTCTAAGGAAGAAAATGAAGCTAATAGTTCTACTACTATTCATGAGCCTGTCGTTGAAGCACCTGTCGAAGCTCCTGCTGAAGAACAAGTCGATAATGTACAAGCTGCCGAAGCCCCTGTTGCTGTTCCTGAAGAGGCCAAGGGTGCTGTAGATGCTTTGAAGCAAGCAGAAGCAGATGAGAAGGCAAAGGCTGTAGATGAACAAAATGTCAAACTCGGACTTCAATCTCAAAGAGAAGAGGAGCAAGGTATTTTGCCTGAAGAATACGCTATCGAAACTTCTAAGACTGTCGCACCTGATGAAGCTCATGTCGAAATCACTGGTCATGCTCGTAAGAGTATTGAAGATATCGAACATCAAATCGAGCGTGATCGTGAGAAGAGCAAGAACAAGGGCAACCGTAAGCCATGGACCTACAATAAGCCTAAGACTGAAAAGAAGAAGGAAGAGCCTAAGAAAGAAACTCAGCCTGTTGAACAATCTAAAGTTCACATGGATATTTACACCGAGGATGAGCTTAAACAATTGGACAACGATCAATACGACGATGATAACAATGATTTTGATGATAGCGAAGAATACGATGACTATTATGACTCCATGTATGATGATGACGAGAAGAGAAGATAGTTTAATTAATAAGAATTTGTAAAAAACAATTTAATATTTTATATTGCGTTTGTTTATTAAAAGGGGGTAAGGCATGAGTAAACAATCAAGAATGAAGAAAAAGAAAGAAGGTTATGTGCCTCGTGCGGCTCAAGAGCAGCACTTCAGTAAACCCAAAGGCAGTGGTGAAATCAAGAATGGAATCTTCGTCTACGAAGGTGATATCACGGTTGACCAGCTTGCCAAGAAGTTAGGATTGAATCCTTCTGAAATTGTAAAATCCTTCTTTTTGAAGGGAAAACTTCTCAATATTAATTCGGTTTTGGATGATGAATTGATTGCTGAGATTTGTATCGAACACGGAATAGATTTCCAAAGAAAAGAAATAGTAGATCCCTCTGACTTTAGCAAAGAAAACATTCAAGATGATCCTTCAACTTTAGTTGAAAGACCTCCTGTCATTGTCGTTATGGGACATGTCGATCATGGTAAGACAACTTTGATCGATAGAATTCGTCATTCTAGAGTCGCTGAAGGAGAAGCCGGTGGTATCACACAAGAAATTGGTGCTTACCAGAAGGAAGTGAAAGGAAAGAAAATCACTATCTTGGATACTCCGGGTCACGAAGCTTTTACAGCTATGCGTGCTAGAGGTGCCAAGATTGGTGATGTTGCTATTTTGGTTGTAGCAGCTGATGATGGTGTCATGCCTCAAACAAAAGAGGCAGTAGATCACGCAAGAGCAGCTAATCTTCCTATTGTTGTTGCTGTCAACAAGTGTGATAAGCCCGGTGCTAATGCTGAAAAAGTTATGAGTGAGCTTGCAGGTATTAATTTAACCCCTGAAGAATGGGGCGGTGATACTGTTTGTTGCAAGATTTCAGCAAAGAGTGGAAAGGGAATCGATGAACTGTTGGACAATGTCTTAACAGTGGCTGAATTGTTGGAACTCAAGGCAAATCCTAACAGATTGGCTGAAGGTTCAGTCATCGATGCTCAAATGGATAAAAGAGAAGGTGCCAAGGCAACATTGCTTGTTCGTAACGGAACTTTGCACATCGGTGATTTCCTAGTCGTCGGAAATGCTTATTGCAAAGTTAGAAGAATGATTAATGAATATGGAAAGCCAGTTAAAGAAGCCGGTCCTTCTACTCCTGTTGCTGTTTTGGGATTCTCTGAGGTTCCTACAGCAGGTGATATATTCAGAGCATTTTCAACTGATAAAGAAGCAAGAGATATTGCAAGTCAACGTCAGCAAAAGGCTTTGAGCAAGAATAGATCTCAAGGTTTTTCATTGGATACTGCTTTCGCCCAAATGAATAAGGATGAGGGTGAATCAACAATTAATTTGATTGTGAAGAGCGATACTCAAGGTACTTCTGAAGCTTTGAAGGATGCTTTGAGTAAGTTATCAGTTCCTTCTGTAAATTTGAAGCTTATACGCTGTGCTTCTGGAGAAGTCAGTGAAGGTGATGTAGTCTTAGCTGAAGCATCTCATGCTTCAATCATTACTTTCAACGTTCACGCTTCGACATTAGCTTCGGCTTTGGCTAAAGAGAAGAACATTGAAATAAGGCATTACGATGTTATTTATCATTTGACAGAAGACATAACCAAAGCTATGAAAGGCTTGCTCAAACCTATCTATGTGGAAAAAATCTATGGACATGGTGAGGTTCGTGCTATCTTCAAATCATCTAAAGCAGGTTTAATCGCTGGTGTCTATGTGACTGATGGAGTCTTGAAATCAAATTCACAAGTTAGAATTTTTAGAAAAGAAGAATTGGTAGAAACATCAAAATTGACTTCTTTAAAGCATGTTAAAGATGATATCAAGGAAGCTAAAACTAAGACTGAATGTGGATTGACAATAGCAAGCAACTTTAAGATTGAAGAAGAAGATACTATTGAGTGCTTCGGCATGGAAGAGGAGAGACAAGATGGCTGATAAAAAAGGACGCATTGCACAGCTCGTTTTCAAAGATATTTCTGATATTATTCTCAATGATGAGTTCAAGTGTGATTTGACTTCCTTGGCCTGTATCAATGAGGTCAAAATGAATATCGACAATACAGTGGCAACTGTATTTGTTACACACTTGGATCCTAATAAAGTTGATGATTTGATGAAGTTCCTCGATGATAATCGCGGAAGAATTCGCTCTGCTTTAGCTAAGAGACTAGATATTTATAAAGTACCTCAAATCGTTTTCAAGAAGGATGATCTCTTCGATAAAGGGCAGAGAATAGATATGATCTTGGAAGAGGCTCAAAAGCCTGAGATGACTTTGAAGGATTTAGATAAGCCAAAGAAGCCTAGAAAGACGACTAAGAAAAAAACTTCTAAGAAAGCTGTAGCAAAAAAAACTAAATAGCATATTAAGCCGCTCATTGCGGCTTTTTCTATAAAAGCACTTTTATATGAAAGCGTTCATATTTCCTATCATTTTAATTTTTATCAAATATAATAATGCCGAGTTTAAGGTGGATGCTACTTTTGTAGTGTAAACCCTTTCTCAGCTGATAATTATGTAGTAAAATTAAATTTAGCCCACAGGAGGAGTGTATATGGCAGAAGAAAAGATGATTAAAGGAACTGTCCTTTCTACTTCAGGTAGCAAGACTTTGGTCTTGGTCGATGGCAAGATGTATTATGTTCTTCGTAATCGTAAGAATGACTATGTTGGTCAAACATTGGAGTTCAACGAAAAAGATTCACTTCCAATGCCTTCTTACATGTTTGCTATCGCTGCTATGGCAGAACCCGATTTGGATTCAACATTGGATCAAATCAAGAATCGCTGGTACGGTAGATAATTTTTAATTTCATTTTAGAAAAGTGGCAGTTGCCACTTTTTTGTTTGTTCTTTTTCATCTTAGATAACCAATTTAGTAATTAGCTAATTTAAATATAATATATATAAATTCGATGTTTGGAGGATTTGATATGAGCCATGGATTATTGCTTATAGACAAGGAAGAAGGCGTTACATCTCGCGATGTCGATAATGAGATAAAAAAGAAATTTCATGTTAAATCCGTAGGACATTTAGGAACTTTAGATCCTTTTGCAACTGGATTATTAGTTATAGGATTAGGTGAAGGAACAAAAATGTTTTCCTATCTTAATGATGATAGGAAGACTTATATTGCGACGTTGAAATTGGGTGAGAAAACTGATACAGGCGATAAGACTGGAAAACTAATCGAAAGAATGAGTTTTAATAATCTTTCTAACGAAAAAATAATTGATGTATTAAATTCATTTAAAGGAATACAACTACAAATTCCACCTTCTTATTCAGCAAAACATATCGATGGCAAAAGGGCATACGATTTAGTTAGAGTAGGAAAGAAAGTAGTTTTAAAGCCTCAGAAAATTGAAATTTATTCTATCGAGTTGATAGAGTTTGAAAATGATATAGTTGTTTTTAAATGCGATGTATCAAAAGGTACATATATACGAACATTGGGAGAAGATATAGCTAAAAGACTTGGAACTGTCGGCCATTTGACTGGATTGAGAAGAGTTACAGTCGGTGATTTTGATGTTTCAAAAGCGAAGAAGATTAATGAAGTCAATGAGAATGATATCATTCCTGTGTATAAATCTATCAAAGAATCTAGTTTGTTTTTCGTCGATGAATCTAATGAAAAAATAATATTAAACGGAAATAAGTTTAAGAATGATAGTATTAAATCTAATTATTTCTTTAGCTTTAATAAAATAGGTAAACTCGTTAATTTCTATGAAAAAGATGGAGAAGAGTTTAAATGTCTTAGAGGATTTGGAATTAGCTATAAGAATGTCCCTGTATATAGACTTTCAACTTTAAATGAAATAAAAAATGATGGAAACGGAATTGCCTTAGCCATCGGTGAATTTGATTGTCTGCATAAAGGCCATTTAAATGTATTAGAAAAATTAAAAAAATCAAAGCTCAAGAAATATGTTTTGACTTTCAGCGATGATTTTAAAACAAGAATAAGAGGATCAAATCCTGATTTTATCATGTCTACAAACAATAAGGTTGATGATATAAAAAAGCTAGGATTCATCGATGGAATTATCGTTTTGGACTATGATGAAAACTTGGTTAAATTAAATCCAAATGAATTTATAGATAATATAATTAAACCTATCAATACAAAAGAAATATACATAGGGACAGATTTTACTTTTGGATACAAAGGTATTGGCAAACCCACTGATTTCATCAGCCACGGTTTTAAAGTCGACATAGTCGACTTAATAACAGATAATAATTACAAGATTTCTACCACCTTGTGCAAAAGTAAATTGAAAGATGGATTGCTTGAAGATTATGTTGATCTTTGTTCTTATTATTATTCTTTTGAAAGCACAGTATTGCATGGATTTAAAGAAGGTAGAAAGATTGGATTTCCTACCTTGAATATGTCTCCGTTAAATGGACAAATCATCCCTAAGAATGGTGTATATAAAACTTATACAATTGTTGATGGAATTATGTATCATTCTATGACTAATATAGGAGTTCATCCGACAATTAACAAATTAGATAAACCTATTATAGAAACAACAATATTAGATAATTTTAACAAAGATGTTTATGGACAAAAAGTTAGAATTATATTTGAAAGAGCAATAAGAGAAGAAACAAAGTTTGATAGTATATTTGAATTAAAAAATCAATTAAAAATAGATGAAGATATTTGCTCTGAAGGAATATTAGATTTAAGCATTAGCGATTATCCTTTATTATAATTGCTGTTATTTATTCTATATATGTCATTATAACCGTGGATGTATTCATCGAAGGAAAACTCATCAATAGTCATTTCTTTAATCGTTTGATATCTACTTACTTTTCTAGTTGCAACAAATAATAATGATTTTCTATTTTTAATCAGTTTATTTGCATTTTTCATGAATGTTTTGTATTGATCCTTAGCTTCACTTAAATCATCTTTAAAGCCGGTTATTTCTTGATGATAAAAAGATAACATGCTTCTTTCCATATAATATTTTCTTTCTTCATCCGAAGCATCTTTTCTTTTTTCTAAAAACCTAACTCTACTAAAATGATCATTCCATTCATACTCGAATAAAATATTTGATACTGCGATATCGAAATGAGCATTTTCTATTTCATATTTGTATCTGTTGTAATGATCAAAATACAAATCAACGTCTGGGTTTCCATGACGCATTCTTTTATATTTACTAGCCTTTTTATATAACTCATTATGCTTGTCCATTATTGGAATTATGTTTTTCATATATTCAGGTGCTGATATTATTCTATATTTTAAATAAAGTCTCTTTTTACAAATCAATTCATAATAACTGATTAGTTCATTTTCAGTTTTACCTTTACATCCATTCAAATATCCAAAGACCCATGTATTAGTATCCCAAAAACAACCATCCATATATAAGACTTCCTCATCTTTATAAATGTGATTGATTGGATTCTGGTTATCCTCGTATATTCCAAATGAAATGACCTTTAATGAACTCATGTATTAATTTTCCTTGTTTTAATTATAGTAATCAGTGAAAAAATATCAAAGATTTAGTTAAATGTTAGAAATGAAAAAATCCATACAGTTAAGTATGGATTTATTAATTTCTAACTGGTTGGAACAGTGAGATTTGAACTCACGACCCCTACCACCCCAAGGTAGTGCGCTACCAAGCTGCGCTATGTCCCAAGTGCAAGAGAGATTATACTACTATCTTTTTATAAAGCAAGCGTAAATTTACTTATTTTTCAAAAGAAAAGCCTTGGTTTGAGACTGCAATTATTCTCAGTTTCCTATACTAAAATTTTTAATACCTTAATTGTTGATGAACTTACTTTTTTAATATAAAGTAGTGGTAAAATAAAAGCCTGAAAGCCCTATTTTCATAAGGAGAATCATTTTAATGAATAAAGTTATTGTTATAGCTGATTCCACAGCTGATTTAAGTCCTGAATTAGTAGAGAAGTATAAAGTTAGAGTTGTACCTCTTCATGTCACTTTTCCAAAGGAAGGAGTAGATTATTTAGATGGAGTAACTATCACACCTAAACAACTATATGATAAAGTCAAGGTATTAGGCGAAACACCTAAGAGTGGTGCAATCAATATTCAAGAATTCATTGATTACTTCAAGCCTTATATCGATGATGGATGCGACATTATATTTACAGGTATTGGATCTGGATTGTCTTCGACAATCAACAATGCAACTGTTGCATCAAGGGAATTTCCTGAAGGCAGAATTGAAATCGTCGATTCTCAAAATTTATCCACAGGTACAGGTCTTTTAGTTTTGAAGATGTGTGAACTTAGAGATAAAGGTATGGATGTTCATGAGATTGCAGAAGAAGTTAGAAAGTTTGTTCCTTTAGTGAATTCAAAATTCTGCATTAATACATTGGATTATCTCTATAAAGGTGGAAGATGTAATTCGTTGACTAGATGGGCTTCATCTGTCTTTCAACTTCATCCAGTAATCGTCGTAAAGGACAATGGTATGTCTGTAGGGAAGGTTTTGATAGGAAAGTACGCAAAGGCTGTCGATGTTCAAATTCAAAAGTTCGTTAAAGATTTGCCAAATATGGATACATCTCATGTCTTCGTTACAGATTCAGATTGCATGAACGGTGAAGACAAACAAATTATTGATGCTTTATCGAAATACATTCCTCTTGAAAACATACATCATACTCATGCTGGATGTGTTGTCTGTACGCATTGTGGACCTAAAACAATCGGAATTCTTTATATTCTAAAGACTGCTGAAAAGTAAAAAAAATAGAACCTGTCTGACAGGTTCTATTTTATTTCTATTGAAAAGTTTTCTAGCTTTAAATAGATGATTGTTTTTATCAAAAGGTCAACTGCTCTTTCTTGGCTTATCTCACGCATATATAATCCATCTATCACTTTCAATGGATTTTTCGAGTTCTCATCTTGATAGAAATAAGCTTGAAGAAAGCCGTGTTTTTTGATCATCACTTCACGCATTACCCACTTGTTTTTGTTATAAAAGTATTGGATGAATTTTAGAAAAGCATCCCTAGGTGAGGAAACTTCAAATTTATCTTCACCTATATTTATTGAAAGAAGTTCTTCCTTTGAAAAGTCTATTCCAGGATTGAACTTTTTCTCGGCTAATGAAAATTGACTTATCATTATTTGTCGATTACTTCACCAGGAATTTTTAATGATTGAATTGCCTTGGTGGTGATTGAATAAACAGGTGAAGGATTTAAGTTTCTTACTTGTTCACGTGTGGATTCAAGATTGAGGTAATCTCTAAGTGCGGTGCTCATTTCAGGGCAGGTAGGACGAATAGCGATAACGTTGTCGGGTATGACAACTTTTTGTCCAGGCTTGATTCTAAGAATAGAGACTCTATAATCAGCACTACCCTTAGTCTTTCTGTTGGTGATCAAGACATCGTAGTCTTGAGCGATATAATGCTTTACTTCACGATTTGAACGAACATCCAATTCTCCACTAGGATAGGCAAATTCTTCTCCAGTGACATCTTGAGAAGAAAGATGCACATAGCTTCCCTCGTCTTCCTTGTTACGAGGAGGGGTCATTGTAGATTTTCCTTTGAATGGTTTTCCTACCACGAATCCGATGAAAGGTAGCGATCCATCTTCGTTAACTTGCATGCCAGTGGTCTTGGCATACTCCAATAAGGCTTCAGTGCCTTTGGCTTCGATTTTCATATCCATCTCTTTGTTTTCCTCTTCCATAATATTTTAATCCCCTTTCTTGAATCTTTCATAGAGATAATTCATAAATTCTGTTAATTTTCTTTCAAATTCATTGAAAGCGGTCGCAATTGACATCGAATAGTTAAGACAATCACGGCCAAGTTCTTCTTGTTTCGACAACTCCATCATAGGTAACCTTAAGTTCCCTAAGCTTCCTTTCGTCAACAGAAAGGAATTTTTACCACAACCCAGAAGGTTTAGCTCCTCTACCCCTATCCTACTTTGCAAATAGAATTTCAGATAGTTAGAATCTAGCTTCTTCTTATTGGGTCTCACGACCATGAAAGATCCAGTAGCTATAATTCTTTGAGGATTACCATTATATACGAAACACAGTGGTAATTTGTTAATTTCTTTTGAAAATGGGTATCCTGAGTTTACATTTCCACGGCTTTTGATAAGAATATCTCCATTTTTCAAAATATATTTATCCAGTTCTTCCTTTTCTTCCTCTGACAATGCAATAGTTGAACTCTCTTTTGAAATGCTAGTATTGCCATATGTCAAGTCATTAATTCTCAATACGCTATATCCATCAGTTCCTTTGGATAGATGATTTGAGATGAAATCATCAGTTAGCATATCCGTACCTCTGAATATATCATCAGTGACATCCTTGAGCAAAATTTCTTCTTTTTCCGACTCATCTGCAATCATCGTAGATGGATTCATCGCTTGAGATAGAACAGACTTACTTTTTCCTGTGGCTTGTGATAGGATTTCATCGATAGGTAGGTAAATGTTCTTACGTCCTTTTTGTACGAACTGTCTAGCATCAACTTGAATCAAAGAATCCTTAGATCTTCTTCCATTCTTGAATATGACCATCACTGGAGCAGTTGAATTCAAACTAGTCGATCCTTTAGGAAGCCTAATTATTGAAGCAATCAGGTTTTCTTTTATGATTGTTTCGACAATTTGTTTGTTTTTGGATGATGTCAAGGATTTTGAATTTGTGAACCAAATTCCTACGCCATCTTTATTCAAAGCAGAAATCATCTTTAAGGCGTAAACCCAATCGAGAGTATCGCATTGTTCAAGCTCTTTGGAATACTTGGAATTAGAAATTAATTCCTTATACTCCTTAAGTTTTTTAGTTTTGCTCCCCCACGGAATATCACCGATTACAACATCATAAGGTCCTTCTTCAAACTTTGTAGTAAGCAAGTCTTCACATTGATAATTGTTGAAGTCTTCATTATTTGCTAGGGCGTTGATTCTTGAAATAATGATTTTAGCTGGATCTGAATCGATTCCGTAGAACTCCATGTTCTCGTTCGACTTCTTATTGAGATACAGAAAGCTAGAAGTCAATCCATATCCACATCTTGCGTCAAAAACTTTGAAATTCTTTTTACCCGGTGAAAAAGCCCTGATAGCTTTGTCGATTAAGTCTAACTGTTGTTGTGTAGCAGGTTGAATTTCATCACTTTGACTCGATCCTACATAAATCATTTCTCGAGTCAATGATTCTAAGCCTTTTTGAGATAAGCCTAAGAAATCCTTAATTGCTTTTTCTGATGGCCTTAAGAACTGTTGCCCCTTTGCAAATGAAGTACATCTTTTGAGGATGATTCTATCATCCTTAGGAATTGAATACTTACTTCCTAATTCATCTAAAGAAATCTTCATAGCATCAACTAAATCGCTAAGGTTGTTTATTCCACTTTTTAATTCTCCGTTTGAATAATTCAATTGGATTCTTCTCATTAAGCTGAGATTAGCGATTTCCCGCCAACTAATCGGGTAATTCATAGCTAAGTTCTTAGCTACTTCCCTGACCTTATTTAAAAGGACAGGAGTAGAATTTGGCATAGCCGCGAGCATGATGGACATGTCGTTGAGACTAAAGCTTTCATTTTCAGCATCGTATAGTCGCATACTCCCTCCTTTCGTGTGAGTATTATATTTGGTATTTTCCAAATGTCAATAAAAAGTTAACTCTAACTTTTTTATTTCTTTCTTATATTGCCTTCATATCTTATAATAACCTTAAATAAGGAGAACTGTTATGGATTTTACTGCATATATTGGAATAGCATTTAATTATTTGGATTATTTGAAACTAAAAGTTGCACCCGATGATAATGAACCTTATTTTGATGTATTCCTTAATGATTTGAATTATAAAGAACTAGATCAATTCAAATATAATTTGGATTTTTTAGAATTTATCCGTATGGAGCTCTCTCTTAAAGATGGTAATGATAATGAAGATGAACTAAATTACGATTACCTATATGATAAAACAATCCTATTATTGAATAGTTTCTTAAAGAAAAATGGTGATGAGGAATTAACTGAATATGTTCATTCTTTATTAAAACATGATCAAGACCTTTCTTTGTTTAAACAAATGACTGCTTTTTATTTTGCTTATCAGTCCTATAACATGTTGTATTGGTGTTTTTCACAAATTGGAATTTTGGAAATGGATTTAGATACAGCGTTTGCCGATAAATGGTCTTTAGATGAAGGATCGAATTGTGAAACATACGTAAGTTGTTTTCTAAATGAACCAATATTTAGTTTTGAAGGATATGATTTTGCTAGTGCATTTATTTCTTCATTTGGAGATGATATATCAAAAAAGATGTTCAATAGGGTTCCTATAATTCTATGGAATCTATTATTCCCTCACAAAAATTTCTACATGCCCAGTGACGATGATGGATACATTTATTTTGATTTGGAGGCAGGAGATAGATTTGATAGAATTTCAAAAGATGAATTGATGTGTTTCATCGTAATGATTGCTTCGGGTAGAGAAGTTAGTTTTGATTATGAAGGAAATAATTATTCTTTCTACAACCGAACAAATAAACCAGGCTCAGATTTCACTTTATGCAAGAATGGCACTAAAATAGTCAGCGATAAAAATTTGAATAAGCTTTTTATGAATCCATATATTGATGGTATGTATTTATATGAAATATTTGATGATATAACCAATGTAGTTATTTCAGAAAGAAGGAAAATTAAATATGAAAAATGAGGAAGCAAAAGATTTAGCTAAAAGATTTCATAGATTGAGTAAATCCAAGACTGACTGGGTCAAAGAACATTCCGATTCGATGGTCGAGTCTGATGGAAGAGCTCATGTAAAAGTTGATCTTAGAAAAACAACAGCGTTAAATCTATATTCTGGTGGAACAAGAATCCATCCAGATATTTTAGAATTTATAGAAGATGAGGCTATTTATACTGAAGTAGAAAAGCCATTATCTATTGATTTTTATGTTGAAGAGAAAGATGCTAAGTTTGATAAGTTGCTGGCTAAAGAGGTAAAGAATCATTATTTGTTTAAGTTTTCAGAAACTAAGAAGCAAAAAAGTGATGTGGTCAAGAAAAGCTGGAATTTATTGCTAGCAGGTATTTTCTTTGTAATTGTATATATTTTGATGAGTTATTTCTCTAGGAACAGTGATAATATGTCGAGAAATGCTTCGCTATGGCTCTCGATTTTCTCGGAAGTTATCGATATTGTTTATTGGGTTTTCATTTGGGAGGCCGTTGATAAATTCTTCTTCGAGCAAAGAGAAGTTCAAAGGCAATTGTTCCGTCTTACACAATTAGCCACTGCTGACATAAATTTTATCGCCAAAGGTAAATGGGAAGAGGAAAAGAAGAAATTCCATTCCATTGAAGAAGATAATAAGGAAGAAGCTGAAATCGACTAAAAAACTCGGAGTTGAGTGCTCCGAGTTTTTAATTATCTTCTAGACCGATTAAATCCAGTGAGAAGAATTTCAGCAAGCCTAGATCCTTTGAGGTTATCGACTTCATATATCAAAGTATCTAAATCGTTATAGTTTTCACCTATGGCCATAAATATAACTTTTAAGTCAGCTACTATTCCATAGTAGAGACCGAATAGATTGAATCCAATCTTGTCCATAGGAAATCTTCTTCTAAGGAATACGGCTGCATATAATCTAGCTAACCATTCAGCATAATCTCCGTCTTTGGTTAGAGTCGGGTTGCTGGCTTTGAAATAGTTAGTTACTGCTGTAGCTCTGAATTCAATGATGTCGTTTCCGTTAAATGTACCTTTATATAGATTTTGTAATTGTGTTGAATAACGAGACCAGTTTTTTAAAGCCTCTTGCTCATAAGGTCTTATTGCTGCCATGAAATTGTTACCTAATTCAAGCATTGTTTCTCCAGGTACATCTTTCATTCTGACCCAGGATTGAACAATTTCTCTATCTGGTTCTCTATAGGAACTTTGTGTTTCTTCTTTGTTCTTTTGTTCTGCTATTTCTTCTTCAGCTAATTGATACCAGTATCCTGGAGTATGATCACTAGCCCTTTCTATTTTCTTAACGACAACTTCAGAGTTTTCATCCTTTTTGACATCTCTCTTACCTTTGGCTAAGGCTAGTATTCCTTCATGTTCTGATACTTTTTGAAAGACCATCCTAGGAAATGATTCCTTTAAATCCTCATAAACTATGATATTGGAATAAAAATCATTATCTTTAAATGTTTCTTTTTCTTCATTAGTCTTTACTATGCATCCACCGATGAACAAGATTCCACCGATGACCATGTTGTTTTCAATAAGACTTCTAATTAAAAGAATTCTATCTTCCTTATTCAATGAGACAAGTTTGTCAGTTATGAGAACAAACTTGAATTCTTTTCCATTTAATTTGGAAGAGACATCAGCTGATAAATCGGCATCGATAACATCGATATCGTTTTGAAGGCTTTTTAAATCCGAATTATCGTTGTTATCTACGATTGTAATTTCATGATGCTTAGCCTCGATTAATTTATCGAAGCAATCAATTCTTCCTATCGAAAGAATTGAACCTTCTTTGTCATACGCATTTATAGTCTTTGTTATAGTTTCTATAACAGGAGAAAAAGCATTTTCGTTGTTATCCATAAATATCTTTTACCTTCTTTGTGTGTGTATATATTTTAATATAGGTTTTGAAAGCTAAAAATCAAAACGATTTGCATAGTTTCGGTTTTTGAGATTATAGTTTCTTTCTCAATTCAGCGATATTTCTACTTCTTTTATCTTTTTCAAAGAATTTCTTCATTTCATTCAGAGCTTTCTCGTATTTTCCATTTTCCCAAGGATAATAAAAATGCATCTTTTCCATTCCTTCAGGCATATATTCTATACGTGGCCAAAGATCTGGCCTATCGTACGGATATGTTGCATCTTTATTGAGACCGACTGGATGTAATCTCAAATATTCTGGAACATGTGTTGGATGTTGTTCGATGGCTTCCATCGCGTTTTCAATAGCTAGACACGTGGATTTAGATTTTGGTGACAACGCTAAATCGATGACTGTAAATCCCAATGGAATAACAGCTTCTGGCATCCCTACTTCTCTTGCTACTTGACATGCGTTATAGCATCTATCCACAGCTTGAGGATTGCCTAATGCGACATCTTCATAAGCTGTCACCATCAATCTTCTAATCAGTCCCTCTAAATCTCCTCCTTGAAGCAATTTAGCCATATAGAACAATGCGGCATCAACCTCACTTCCTCTGATGGATTTTTGAAGTCCTGAAACAGTATCGTAATGCTCATCATCATCCTTGTCTGATAGAAAATTTGGAACTTTTCTTACCTTTTTTACATCTTCATCTGTTATTAGATGATTGCCGCTGTAATTCAAAGATAATGTTTCTAAAAGATTGTAGGCGAATCTTAAATCCCCTCCACTTAAATCTCCTATTAATTTCAATGCATTGTCGTCGAATTGTCTGGATGAATCTAATCCATCCGGTGATTTGATAGCACGCTTTAATCCTTCGACAATATCTTCGGATTCTAAAGGCTTTGTTTCAAGAATATGGACTCTACTCCTCAAAGCCGGGTTTAAAGATATGAATGGGTTTGCTGTTGTTGTTCCACAAAGGAAGAAGTCACCATCTTCCAAGAATGGAAGCAATAAATCTTGTTTGTCTTTAGGAAGTCTATGAATTTCATCGATAATTACTAGAGTAGGAAAGTTAGATTTGGCTTTTTCGAATCCCTTCATCATCTCTGCTTTTGTAGTCGTCACAGCATTCATTATCTGGAATTCTATCCCTAAATCATGTGCTAATGCTTGGGCTATAGTTGTTTTTCCAGTTCCGGATGGACCATAAAGAATCATAGAAACTAGTTTGTTGTTTTTAATACAGTTTGTTAAAAATCCATCATCCCCAATTAATACTTTTTGGCCTAATACATCTTTAAGATGATTTGGCCTCATCCTATAAGCTAATGGTCTATCCATAGAAACCCTCCAATCTAGTGAGGTATTTACCTCCACATGTCTTATAATTTTATCATTGCTTTGGAGGTGAATAATGAGAATTGTTATACAAGAAGCAAAAAATGCTTCGGTAACTAGTGAAGGAACTCTTTGTGGCACTATAGGAAGTGGTGAAGTCTTGCTCGTAGGATTTGAACCTACCGATGATGAAAAAGTAGTTGATCTCATGATTCAAAAACTTTTGAAACTTAGAATATTTGAAGATGAAAATGGAATGACTAATCTTTCCCTTGCTCAAAAAGGGGGCAGTATTTTAGCTGTAAGTCAATTCACCTTATATGCTGATATGAGACATGGAAATAGACCATCTTTTACATCTTGCATGAAACCGGATGAAGCTAGAGTGTTATTTGATTATTTTAAAAAAGTATTGAAAGAACAATATTCTGATTGTGGTTTTGGAGTTTTTCAAACAGCTATGGAAGTTACTTTGACAAATGTTGGTCCGTTTACTATTCTCTTGGATTCGGATGAACTAGGAATTAAAGGAGATAAGATTATATGAAAGTATTATTAGGATTCTCAGGTGGAGTCGATTCATCTATCGCCGCATATTTATTAATGCAGCAAGGATATGATGTCACTGGTTGTTTTATGCGTAATTGGGATTCTATAGCTAATAATGACATCAAAGGAAATCCCACATTAGGTGGCAGCAAATGTTCTCAGGAAATAGATTATGATTATGCTGTTAAGGCAGCTAAAGTTTTGAATCTACCACTCATAAGACATGATTTCATAGATTCCTATTGGAATGAAGTATTTACTGCTTTCATCAACGCTTATAAACAAGGTGTTACACCTAATCCTGATGTTTTTTGCAATAGATTTGTCAAGTTTGGAAAATTCTTAGAATTTGCAAGAGAGAATGGCTATGACATGATCGCCATGGGACATTACGCCAGGAAGGTTAATGTCAATGGAGTTGATTGTTTAGCTAAGCCTATCGATTTAAATAAAGATCAGACGTATTTTCTTTCGATGATAACTCCTGAGCAAATTCATTCTTGTCTGTTTCCAATGTGTGATATCACTAAGGTAGAAGCAAGAGAGATTGCAAAGAAATTAAACCTTCCAAATGCCACTAAACATGGCTCTACTGGTGTATGTTTCATCGGTGAGAGAAACTTTAAACCTTTCTTAGAAAATTATATTCAATCAAAGGAAGGCGACATCGTCGATGTTGTATCAAAAAGAGTGATTGGAAAACATGAAGGTGTTTCTTTCTATACAGTTGGGCAGCACAAAGGCTTAGGTGTTGGAGGTGTACAAGGTCTAGACGATGCACCATTCTTTGTTGTTGGTAAAGATATGAAAACAAATTGTTTGTATGTTGCACAAGAAGCAGGCAATAGAATTCGCTATTCTGTATCTTGCAATTTACTTTCATTTAATTGGATTGGCCCATCAAATTGGACTGATTTTAAAAATTGCAATTGCAAATTTAGATATAGGCAAAAAGATTTGCCTGTCCATTTGGAAGTGAATGATGATGGGACTCAAGCTGTGTTGACTTATCCTTCTTATGAATATATCGCTCCAGGACAAATAGCTTGTCTTTATTCTGATGATGGAATTTGTCTTGGTGGTGGAATTATCGACAAAGTTCAAAGAGAAGATAAAAAACTTAGGTTTTAAAATTTGATTTAGTTATTTTTACATTTATTTTCTTTATATATAAAGAGGTATTGAGGAGGTTCAAGATGAAAAAGAAAAATATATTATTCACAATGGGTTTGATTGGCGGACTTTCTTTTATGCTGAGTTCTTGTTTATTTCAACATAAAACTTATGAGCCTGGTGATACATCAAAAATAAATAATATAGTCAGCGTTGAAGAAAGTGGACCGGGGAAAGCATTGAAAACCCAGGGTGGAACCACACTTCCTTCCAAAGGAAATCCAAATATATTGGTCGTACCTGTTCAATTTAAAGGCGAGACTGAATTCTCTAATAATAATCTCTACAATATTAAGGAAACATTTTTTGGATCTAGCGATGATTTAGTTTGGGAATCTGTATCTAGTTTTTATGAAAAATCTTCATATGGTAAACTCAACATTGGTGGAATGGTTACTGATGTAGTTACAACTCAATATTCATATAATTACTATAAGCAGATAATCAATTCATCTGATAGTAGTTCTAATAGTGGTATAACTTCAGTCATGACCAACATAATTGATACTGTCTATAGTTCATTAGCAGATACTTATGGCAGGCAATATCTAATGAGTAATTTCGATTCTAACAAAGACAATATTTTAGATGGTGTATGGATGGTTTATAACATTGAAGAAGATGAAACTGGTAAAAACGATTTGCTATGGGCGTTTACAAGTTGGAATACTACTTCTAGTGCCCCAATCAGTGTTTATTGTTGGGCTTCATATGGCTTTATGCAAAAAGATGCTAGACTCAAAAAGAAGGATGCCCATACGTTTATTCATGAAACTGGTCACATGCTAGGGTTGGAAGACTATTATGATACAGGGTATAGTCTTTCTCCTTTTGGTGGATTAGGAATGATGGACTACAACATCTTGGATTTGGATGTATATTCAAAATGGGCTTTAGGATGGATTGATCCTAAGACAATCACTAATTCAACTAAGTTAACTAACAAAGGCTTGACTGTGACTTTAAAGCCGTTTGAAAGTAGTGGTGATGCTTTGGTTGTCGGCCTTCCAAATAATAATGGTTGGTATGGAGAAGAATACATAATTCTAGAATACTATACCCCTACAGGATTGAATGAGCGTGATTCTCAATACGCATATGGATCTTATTCTCCGTTGTCGGGTTCTTCTTATCCTAAAGGATTTACTCAATCAGGCATTATTGCATATCATGTAGATTCTCGATATGGAATCTTTACTGCTTCATCTAAAGGATATTCTTTGTCGAGCTATGTATTTACTGAAAATGCACTTATGAATCCAAAAATTAATCCTAGGACTCAGTTTATCAACTCCTTGTATACCAACGAATCCGACAACAGTGGAAAACACGATTGTTATTTGATTTCAATTTATGATGCTTCAAATGGCTATGGTAACCTAGGTGCTAAAACTAGCATCTTAGGTGGGCAAAGTGTAACACCTGCTAACAACAATTATTTGTATCAAGAAGGTGATACATTAAAACCTGATACTTTGACTAAATATCAGCCTGTTCATCAAGATGGAAAGCAATTTGGAGTTGAGTTATCGTTCGGTGTTCAGGATCCTGAATCAGCTTCAGTATCGATTACTTTAGCTTAGTACCACTTGGGTTTCCCAATTTCGTCTTCTTAAAATGCGTGGAAGTCATCCGCAACTGTTTCAAACTTGTCGATGGCTTCTTTTTCTTTTCCTTCTTTTAGTAACTCTATTGTGGTAGACATCAATTTGAAGGCGTTATAAAGTTCAAAAGCAAGCCAAAACTCATCAGTTGGGTGTCCTTGTGTGTATGAATCGATTATAGATTTGGCGAATTCAATATTTTCAAATCTTGTTATCACTCCTATGTTTTTGAAGTCATAGAAAGGATCAAAAGATGATATATCGCATGTATCGACGAAAAAAATTCTATCTGTAGGGCTGACCCACAGGATTCTTTCATCGAAATTACCGTGTATATAAGTAATTGGTCTTGCAGTCATTACTTCTTTCATATGATTTAAAACAAAGCTGATCATATCTTGTTCATGTTTTAAATATAGACTTAAGTTGACATAATCGGAAAGGATATTCTTGAAAAGAACATCGTAATCTCCACTATCTGTCGGAACCAACGGTGATAGTGTATGTACAGAAGCTAAAAGATTTCCAGCTTTTCTTCCTAGTTCCTTAACTCTATCTAATGAGCAATTCTTTTCTGTAATTATTTCATTCAATGGAATTCCTTTTGAATAAGAGGTCAACAATACTGCGGTATCATCTTCTTTTGTGACGAAATAAGGAATAGGAACTCCAGGCTCATTCAAACTCTTCAAATCGATTAATTCATCATACATCATTTTGAATCTATCATATCTAGAGATAGGACCGACTCTTTCAAATAGAAGGGTTCCATTCTTCAAGACTAAAAGATATTTTTTATCGTTTGATTTTCCTGTGGTTATAGGTTCGATTTTTACAATATTTTTTAGAACACTTTCTATATCCATAATAAACAGCGGACCCCGTTTCTTTTGTTTAAATTATTATATATAATATCTCGGATTTTTATTTAAATAAGTTTTATTGTTCTTTTTGGAGGTTTTTATGAATATTGGTTTTATCTCTCTTGGATGTGCTAAAAATCAGGTCGACTCTGAAGAAATTATTTCTTATCTTAAAAGAAATGGTGCTAATATGACACCTAACCCTGAATTAGCTGATGTTATTTGTATAAATACTTGTGCTTTTATTGAAGCGGCTAAAAAGGAAGCCATCGATACAATTCTTGAGATGTCTAAATATAAGAAGCCTATAGTCGTAATGGGCTGTCTCGCTCAAAGATATGGCAAGGAATTGGCAGAAGAATTGCCGGAAGTAAAACTATGGATTCCTTTTGGAAGTTATGATACCTTCGGTGAGCAATTCAAAAAAGCATTTCCTGAATTTATGGCTGAAGGAAAAATTGATCCCAACGATCGTGTTCTTCTTTCCCCTAAGTATGAAGCTTATCTTAGAATTGCAGAAGGTTGCAATGATTTTTGCACTTTTTGCGCTATTCCTTATATTCGTGGTAGATATCGCTCAGTTCCTTTTGAAACACTTCAAAAGCAGCTCGGTATTTTGGAACATGAGGATGTTAAGTCTTTGACAGTGATAGCTCAGGATACATCTATGTATGGTAGAGATATAGGAACGGATTTAACAACTTTGGTCAAAGAAATCTTAACTCATAAGAATTTTGAATTTGTCAAATTGATGTATCTATATCCTGATGAAATCCCATCTTCACTCATCGATTTCTATGCTTCTAAACAACATTTAACTCCTTATTTCGATTTGCCTTTACAACACTCATCAAACAAAATCTTGAAGAGAATGAATAGACGCGGAACAAGAGAAAGTTATATAAAATTGCTCAACGAAGTCAAAGCTAAAGTTCCTAATATTGTTTTGCGTACTACTATGATGGTAGGATTTCCAGGTGAAACCGATGAAGACTTCAACGATTTGCTGGATTTCATTAAAGAAATGAGATTTGATCATCTCGGTGCCTTTATTTACAACCGTGAGGAAGGAACACCTGCTTATAGATTTAAAGATCAAGTTCCTGCAAATATCAAACGCAAACGTTATAACGAATTGATGAAGACTCAAGCCAAGATTTCATATGAGTTGAACAAAGCAAGAATAGGAAAGAAATACAAGGTTTTGATTTCAGACTACGATCCTAAAAATTTTGCTTATAATGGAATCAGCGAGCTTTACGCTCCTGATGACATCGATGGAAGAATGTATATCTTCTCTGAGGAGCCTTTGAATCGTGGAGATTTAGTCGAAGTTGAGATTGTCAATGCATCAATCTATGATTTGGACGCTAAAGTTGTTGGAATAATTAAGAGAGCTGATTAGTCTTTTTGTGGGTTTCTTTTATGAGAAATCCACTTTTGATTTTATAATTGAATTAGTAAGTGAGGCGTTTATGGATTAGAGATGTTTATTAATGTAATTCTTTTATATATTTATGTTGGATCAGTTAGTTTTGAGAAGAGGAAATATTAATGATTTTTGGAAAAAATATAAATAAATACTACAGCAAGTACTGGTACTTGTTTGTTTTAGGTTTTTTCTTTTTGATAGTTGTAGATATTTTTCAATTATTCATTCCAATGATAATCGGTCAAATGATTACGGCATTAGGTGATGACATTGATAGTTTTATCTCGATGGAACTGAGTTTCTTAAACGGTTGGTTTAAGTTTGACTTAGGTTATGTATTGTTAGTCATTGGAATTATAACTATCGTTATGTTTGTTGGACGAATCGGATGGAGAATGAGTCTTAATACGATATCGAGAAATGTCGAATGCGATATGAGAAGTGAGATGTTTGCTCATGTAGAAGACCTATCAGTATCTTGGTTTTCCAAAGAAAAAGTCGGCGGTTTGATGGCTTATTTCACCAATGATTTGGAAGATATAAAAATGTGTTTTCAACAAGGACTTATCTATTTGGCTGATATTATTTTTCTAGGATCAGGTGCTTTGTTATTTATGTTTACGACTCACTGGGCATTGGCTTTAGTATGTATGATACCTGTCGTGGCCATGGGTATTTCGATGTATTTAATTATGAAAGGTGAGACAGGTTTATGGAATGATGTGTCTCAATCCTTTCAAGACTTGTCGGATATGACACAAGAATCCATATCTGGTTTATCTGTAATTAAAGCTTTCGTCAGAGAAGGAAGAGAGATGAAACGTTTCTCTGACTTAAATGGAAAGAATAAATTAGCTAGTATAAAGTATTATCGATTCTCTCAAAAATTCGGTAACTGTTGGATAAATATTTTAATTTATTCGACTGTATCAGTGATTCTGTTGGTCGGTGGCTATTTTGCTTTTGCTCCTTCCCTTCAAATTCCTGGCATTCCCGCTAATGCTATGTCGACACCTTCACAAGCTGCTGGAACATTAGCTTCGTTTTTGGGTTATTTTGATTCCTTGATTTGGCCTTTACAAGCCATCACAATGCTTATCGAATTGATGAGTAAAGGAAAAGCTGCTTTGAATAGAGTCGATAGACTTTATGATGCACCTATAGATATTGTCGATTCAAAAGAATTATCTTCAGGTAGTAAAGCTAAAGGATTGTTAGAGTTTAATAATTTCAGTTTTTCATATCCTGATGAACCTGAAAAGAAGGTTCTTTCAGGTATTTCTTTTAGTATCAAACCTGGTGAATCTTTAGGAATTGTTGGTAGAACTGGTGCTGGAAAAAGTGCCTTAGTAAGTTCTTTATTAAAACTTTATAACATTCCTAGAGGAATGATTTCAATCGATGGAAAAGATATAAATGATTGGTACGGAAAAGATTTAAGAGATTCGATAGGCTTTGTTTCTCAAGAAGCTTTCTTGTTTTCGGATACTATAAAAGGAAACATTATATATGGTAAATCTGATGCTACCATGGATGAAATCAGAACAGCGACTAAGTTCGCTGATGTCGATAGTAATATCATGGAAATGCCTGATAAATACGAAACTATAGTCGGAGAAAGGGGAAAGACGGTTTCGGGTGGACAAAGACAAAGAATTTCTATGGCTAGAGCTGTATTAAGAAATCCTTCTGTTTTAATTTTAGATGATTCAGTATCAGCTGTAGATGCTTTGACTGAGAAAGAAATATTAGCAAATATTAAGTCTCAAACTGATAGAACTACAATAGTGATATCTTCGCGATTATCAGCTATAGAAAACTTGGACCATATATTAGTTTTAGACATGGGACAAATGGTTGAATTTGGAACTCATGATGAGCTGTTGAAATCCTGTTCTATTTATCAAAAACTATATGAGCTTCAAATGCTGGAAAAGGAGATTCGATAATTATGGATGACCAAGAACTTTTAAACAATAAAGAACAAGTTGTCGATAATGACGATGGCCTTAAAGAAATGCAAAAAGCCTTAAAGGCTCAAGCTGATTTTGAAAATGCATTGGATAGTGGATCTTTGAAAATGAAAGATTTTGCTGTCTTAAAAGAATTCTTTAAATATCTAAAGCCTTATCTAGGAAAATTCTTATTTGGTTTATCGTTGGATATTATCATTACTTTTTTCTTTGTGATAATGCCCAAAATCTATGGCGAGCTAATCAATTATTTCAATGGTGAAAGTACCATTGTTCAGTTAGTTGATGGTAAGTTGAATTATGGCGTAATAGCAGGCTTTGCTGCTGTATATATCTTCATTGCTGCAATTGCAGTTATCTGCATGTATTACAATGGTTTGATTTTGTATGTGACAGGTCAATATGTTGTGCACGATATTAGAAAAGATTTGTTCGAGCATGTCGAATCATTATCGATGGCTCAGATCAATGCCATGCCTGCGGGTAAATTTGTTACTCGTATCACTAATGATTGCAGGGGTTTGTCGAACTTCTTTACGGAACTTATAGTTATGTTCTTCAGAGATATTTTAAATATCATAATGATTTTGATCATATCTATATTGTTGAGTTGGCAGTTATCATTGATCTTCATTTGTTTCTTGCCGATTATTTTCTTTTTGTCCTATGTTTTTAGGAAATATTCTAAGAAATATTTTAGACAACAATGGAGACTTAGATCGGATATTAATGGATTCCTATCAGAGAATTTCTCCGGAATTAGAACTGTCAAAATCTTCGATAAAGAGAAGACTATGGTAAAAAGATTTGACGAGAAGAACGAAGAACTTAGACATGTTTATAAGAAGCAAATGTACATTATGTCATTTTATAGACCTTTGATATTTTTGCTCCAAATGGTGGCAGTCATCTTGGTTCTATATTTTGGAATTGTTTTACTTCAAAATGGCGCTGTTCTTACTGTATCTGGTGTATTTAAATCTGGTGACTTATATACTTTCTATAGCTATACAAACCAATTCTTTGGACCTGTTCAGGATATGGCTGAATTGATAAATTCAGTTCAATCCGTCTTAACATCCGCTGAAAGGGTCTCTGCCTTGATGAATGTTAAACCATCTGTTTCAGATTCCATGGGAGCAAAGAAAGTTGAAGAATTCTTTCCTAACAATTCTAAAGGGGAGTATGTTGAATACTTCGAATCAGATTATAAAGAAAAGAGTTTACTCAAACCTGAAAGTTTGAAGGATAAGGAATTCGTCAATCGGAGTGTTGAATCTAGAAAGAAGACTTTCACAAGGATGAAAGGAGATATCACTTTCGATCATGTTTGGTTTGCCTATGTGGGTAAAGAGTGGGTTTTAAAGGATGTTTCATTTCATATAAATGCCGGTGAAACAGCTGCATTTGTTGGATCTACTGGAGCAGGTAAATCGACTATCATCGGATTAATAGTCAGGAATATGATTCCTCAAAAAGGACATATCTATCTAGACGGAATTGATATCAATGCCTTAAAAATTGAAGATATTAGGAGGAATGTATCTCAGATGCTTCAAGAAGTATTCTTGTTCTCCGGTACAATAGCAGACAATATAGATTTGTTTGATGAAAATCCAAATATTGATAAGTTGAATAATGCAATCGAGATGGTCGGTGCAAGAAAATTTATTGACTCTTTGGATGATGGAATAAATTCTGAAGTTAGAGAAAGAGGTGTTAATTTCTCGATAGGTCAAAGGCAATTGATTTCTTTCGCTAGAGCAATCTATGCTGATCCGTCATTTATGGTACTGGATGAAGCTACTGCTAATATCGATACAGAAACTGAAAATATTATTCAAGATTCGTTGAGGAGAATGAGAACATTAGGTACTATGGTGATAGTGGCTCATAGGCTCTCCACAATTCAAGATGCAGATCACATTTATGTCATAGATCATGGTGTTGTTGTAGAAGATGGAAATCATGATTCTCTATTGAAAAAACACGGGCTTTATTATTCCATGTATAGGCTTCAAAATCTGGAGAAGGATTTAAATCAATAAAATTAGATATTCAAAAAAACAAATAAGAAAAATAAAACCGCAGTCTTTTATGGCTGCGGCTTTATTTTATTCTTTATATGCTTCAATTATTTGTCTTTGTAAAGCTTCTGGAACCTGTTTGTAAGAATCAAACTCTAGGTTGAAGAATCCTGTTCCTTTAGTCATCGATTTCAATTCGTTTGCGTATTCCAATAGCTCTGCTTCAGGCACTAAGGCTTGAATTTCTAGATAGCCTGTCTGGGATTCGGCTGTGTTCAAAATTCTTCCTCTTCTCTTCGATAAATCGCCTAATATAGTTCCTAGGAATTCATCGTTAATATGAATTTCTATCTTGTCATAAGGCTCCAAAATGATAGGATTTGCTTTATCATAAGCTGCTCTAAAGGCTAAGATTGCGGCACTCTTGAAGGCCATTTCATTGCTATCTACAGAATGCTGTTTACCATCTAATAATGTAGCTTTTACATTGATTACAGGTGCATGTATTAAGGAGCCTTTTTCCATCGCTTCAAGAAAACCTTTTTCTACTGCTGGGAAATAGCCTTTATCGATATGTCCACCGAATACTTCGCTTGCAAATGAGGTTTCCTTAGCCGGCTCAAATCTCATTTGAACTACACCGTAATATCCACTACCGCCGGTTTGTTTAACATATCTTCCCTCAGCTTCACTAGCCTTGGTTATTGTTTCACGATACGCTATTTTAATCGGCTCTTCGTGGAATTTTATAGCATATTCTTCAGTCAATCTTGATAAGACATATAACAAATGTGTCTTTGATAGTCCTCCTATCAATACTTGTCCTGTCGTTTCATCTTTCTTGAATCCAATAGTTGGATCTTCCAACATCAATTTTTGAACTGATACAAATAATTTATCAGAATCTTTCTTTGTATCTGCAATTATCGCTTTGTAATAAGTGGGAGTCGGATATTTAGGGACATCGAATTCTATAGGATTGTCAATTGAAGATAGTGTGTACCCAAGTTTGATATCTTCTAATCTAGTTGTAGCACCCAAATCTCCAGCACCGATTTCATCGACAGGAATTAGTTTTTCTCCTACAACACGGAATAAAGAATTGATTTTATATTCTTTGTTATTATTCAGACAGAACAATTTATCATTTAAATGAATTATTCCTGATTGAACTTTGAAAGTCGATATGACACCTTGATAGGAGTTGTATGAGTTGGAGAATATTTGTAATGAAGGATTTCCGTCTAATGTCGTTTTGACTTCTATAGGCATTTCTTCTTTATCTTTTGCTTCAATAGGTTTTAGGTCTGTTGGTGAAGGAAGATAATCTATGAGCATCTCAGATAAAGTGTTCATTCCTATGTTCTTTAAAGAAGAACCTACCAAGATAGGATATAACTCTCCTTTTAATACACCTTCTCTTAATCCAAATTTAATTTCTTCTTTGGTTAAAGGCTCACCGGAGAAGAATTTTTCCAATAACTCATCGTTGATTCCAGCTACATCTTCGCACAACCTGTTGTGAAGCTCGAAAATAATCTTTTTCTTGTCATCATAGATGATGTCGTCTTCACAAGTTTTCTTCAGCTCGTTATATTTTCTAGCTTTTAGTTCTACTACATTGATATATCCATCAAAGTTTTCTTCCTTACCTACAGGATAAGAGAAAGGAACACATTTCTTTGCATCGAGTTTATCTTTTATCTCTTCAAATAAGTTGTTGAAGTTTACTTCTTCCTTATCCATCTTGTTTAAAAAGATGAACATAGGAATTCCTCTTCTCTTCAAAAGCTTGAAAGCTTTGATTGTTCCGTTTTGAACACCTTTGGATGCATCTATTACAAGAATTGCACCTTTGACTAATTTAGTAAGACCAATGGTCTCAAAAATAAAATCGTCATTTCCTGGTAAATCGATAAGATTGATTCTATATCCATTTCTTTCTATAGGCACTATCGCAGACTTTAAAGAAGTCTGTTTTTCTTTTTCTTTAGGAAGAAAATCGGAAAGAGTGTTCTTCTTTTCAATACTTCCTTTGGCAGATATTAGGCCGTTGATATAAGCCATCGATTCTATCAAGGAAGTTTTTCCACTTCCTTGATGACCTACCACCATCACATTTCTAATATTTTCGGGTTTATATTCCATAGGTTTTCTCCTTTATTATGTGAAACCGCTTACACATAATTTAGTATATTTCTTTTATAAATAAAAGACTTTTTATTTAAAAACTAATTAGAATCATTAAAATTTTTGCTATGTCGAGGTCGATAAGAAAAGTTTTTTTAAAAAAATGAAAATAATACTTGCAAAGTTAATTCAACTATGGTTTAATTACTACCGCTGTCGAGATGGATCTGTGGTGTAGTGGTCCAACATGTCTCCCTGTCACGGAGAAGATCGAGGGTTCGAATCCCTCCAGATCCGCCAGTTATGCAGACGTAGTTCAGTGGTAGAACCTCAGCCTTCCAAGCTGATTATGCGAGTTCGATTCTCGTCGTCTGCTCCACTGAGTTATAGATAATCCAGGTTCATCCTGGATTTTTTTGTTTCTATGGAAGTTATAATATGCAAGTTTTAAAGAGGCTTTTATGGAAAAGAAAAAATTGTTCAACATCAGTAGAATTCTTGTAGATTCTCTTATCGTCATATTTGTTTTAGCCTCTACTTTAATGATGGCTTTTAGAGGTCAAGGTTCCTTGGCTTCTAAAGGTGTGGAAATGTTTAAGTATTACACCGTCGATAGCAATATATTGATGGGTATTGCTGCTTTAATAAAAATCTATTTTGATATTGAGATTACTTTAGGTAAGATTCAAAAAGTACCTCTTTGGTCTTACCTTTTATATTTTGTAGGAGTAGTCGCTCTCTCGGTGACATTCTTGACTGTTGTTTTCTTTTTAGCGCCGATGAAAATTGTTCATGGTGGAAGTTATTTTGATTCATTTCAATATGCCAATACATTCATGCATCTTTTAACTCCTATATTATCAGTTCTTGGTTTTCTTTTATTTGAAAGAAATAGGAAAATGAACATGTGCTGGAGTTTATTGCCTGTAAGTAGTGTGTTCATTTATGCTATCTACTATTTGATTCAATTATTCGTTCATGACTCGTTTGGAAAATCAGAATATGATTGGTATGGTTTTACTACTTCTCCTATTCCCTGGCCGGTTTTTCTTTTGGTCATGATAGGTGCTGGTTATTTAGTTTCGCTGGGTCTTTTCTATGCATCTGGATCTCATGTGAGGAAAGAAAAGACCAAAGTTTAGTTATAATATGTAACAATGCTATATGATATTAGTGTAAAGGACTTAGACAATGGAAATCAATGATAAAGAAAATGGACTTATAAAGAGACTTACTAATAAAACTTTCAAGTTTGATAAGAGGTTTATGGATGGATACTATTCAGCCAATTATTTTATTAAGACTAGAAAAATCGTATTAGAACATTTGCAAGGCCATATAGCGAAGATGCAATTCTTCCAAAGAAGTGATGATGTCATGGCTTGTGGATTGGATGAGTGCATTGCTCTATTGCAAGAATTTTCTTCTAACCCAGAGGATTTGGAAATAGAAGCTTTGAATGATGGCGATATTGTTAAATCTGGTGAACCGGTATTGAAAATCAAAGGTAGATATGAAGATTTTGGATTCTTAGAAAGCGCCATAGACGGAATTCTTTCTAGAAGGTCATCGGTTGCTACTAATTGCTATAGAGTTTTGAAGGTTACAAATGGCAAACCAGTGTTAAATATGGGCGATAGACAGGATGATCCTTATACGCAAAGTGGAGATGGATATGCTTCATATGTCGCTGGAATGAGATTGTTTTCTACCGATGCTCAGGGTGCCTGGGTAGGAATCTTGGGCGGTGGAACAATGCCTCATGCCTTGATAGAACTTTGTGATGGGGACGTCAATAAAGCTGCCGACTATTTTTATGAGACATTTTCTGGTAAACCTATTACAGTACTCATAGATTATAGAAACAATGTTGTATGGGATAGTGTTGCATTGGCAAGACATTTGGGAGACAAATTAGGAGCTGTGAGAGTCGATACTTCCAAAGCTTTAATCGACCATTACTTCGATGATAAGATGGATGAATATGAAGGTAAAGATATTCATGGTGTCAATATATATCAAATCAAAGCTTTGAGAGAAGAACTAGACAAAGCTGGTTATCCTTTTGTTAAAATCGTTGTTTCATCTGGCTTTGATGAAAAGAAAATAAAGTTCTTTGAAGATAATGGTGCACCTGTTGATATATATGGTGTAGGAACCTCTTTGTTAAAGATATTTGTCGGTTATACAGGTGATTTAGTTGAGTTAGACGGAAAACCTCAAGCTAAGGAAGGAAGGTCAGATATTCCTTCTTCAAGACTTGAAAAAGTTAAACTTAATAAAAGAGTTTAATATCCGTATAAGACCTAAAATCTAGCTTAACTGCTAGATTTTTTTATATATTGATTTTTTTAGCTCCTTTTATGGTTTAACAAAAAGAAATTTAAAAATTAGCACTTACTAGTTGACATTGCTAAAACTCAAGATATAATTCTACTTAGCAGTTGGGTGAAAAGAGTGCTAAAGCTGCGGGAAGGAGGTTTAAGATGAAACAAGATAGATTGGACCAAATCCTTAAATTTATCGTGGAAGATTTCATCAGGACTTCCCAACCTGTTGGAAGTCAAAATCTTATCAAGGATCACAACTTATCTTATAGCTCTGCCACTATCAGAAACGATATGGCAAAGTTGGAGAAGGAAGGCTTGATTGAAAAGAGACACACTTCCGGAGGTAGGGTTCCTTCCACTAAGGGACTTCAGTACTACATCGATCATCTCAAGGATGACGAGGTGGAAAATTCAACTGCCGTTGATGGATTCGACAAAGAGTTTGCAATGGTATTCAGAAACAAAGCTCAGTCATTCGAAGATATGATTTCAAAGAGCTGTGAGGTGTTGAGTCAAGTCACATCTCTAGCGGCTGTGTCGTTAGGAAATCGAGCTTCAAACGAAAACTTGACTTCAGTTACCTTGACTCCTTTGTCTCCGTCGGTCGCTACTGTTATTCTTCTAACAGATAGAGGTCATGTTGAAAATAAAACGTTTCCCGTAAAAAAGGATACGGATATGAATTCTTTGACCACTGGTATCAAGATATTGAACTCTAGATTGACCGGTACTCCCATCAGCGAGATTGAAGAGAGGGTAAAGGCTATTGAGCCGATACTCAAAGCTCAGATAGGTAAGGATACTCAAGTTGTGATAGAGGCTTTCGTAGAAGCGTTTGTCTCCTTTGCAAAGAAAAGATATCATTCCTATGGAGTAACTAAGCTCTTGTCCAATCCGACCTATGAGAACGATAAGAATAGCGTTATGGAAGCCTTGAAGGTTTTGGAAGGAAAAGTTGGATTGGATGAAGGGGTGTTGTCGGAAAAGGAAGATGACGGGACAAACGTCAGGTTGGCTCAAGGTGCCAATGTCGCTGTGGTCAGTCAAAAAGTTGATCTTCCCGGTCTTCCTAAGACGGAAGTAGCTGTCGTCGGACCTAAGGGCATGGATTATAAAAAAGTCATGGCTGCTCTTAAATGTTTATCCGACAACATTCAAAAGTACTTCAATACCGATGATGAGAGTTCTATTGAACCATCAGTCGAGAATGATTTACACAAACAAAAGGTGAAAAAGAAGGGAGGCTAATCCATGGAAGAAAGAAACAAGGAAGAAGAATCACCATTGGGCGAAGTAAAAGAAGGAACCCAAAAGGTTGAAGGTAAACCTGAAAAAAATGGTGAAAAGACTTCTAAAGAAGATGCTGATAAGAAAAATGTCGAAATGTTGAAAGAACAGCTCTCTCAGCTTAGAGATGAAAAAGATAAATGGATGAACAAGTACTATCAAGAGTTGGCTGATGTCCAGAATCTTAGAAAAGAGATTCAAAGAGACAATCAAAGCCTTCTCGAATATCGTGCCATGCCATTCATAGAGAAGTTGGTTCCGTTCATGAATTCCATGGATATGGCATTCAAGAGTGAGCCTAAGGATCCTGCTGTAAAGAGTTGGATTGATGGAATCCATATGTCTTACAAGCAATTGTGGCAGGTCATGGCTGAAGAAGGTCTCACAGAGATTGATCCAAAGGTAGGAGATGAATTCGATCCAGCATGGATGCAATCGATGCAGACTGTCGATGGTGAGAAGGATGATGCTGTTGCTCAGGTCTTCATGAAAGGATACAAGCTTAAGAATAGACTTGTTTCTCCCGCTATGGTTGTTGTTACCAAGAAGGTAGAGAAGAAACCTGAGGATGAGAAGAAAGACGATACGAAGTAATAGAGAGAAATTAATCCAGGAGGATATATCAATATGGCAAATGAAGTAATTTTGGGAATCGATTTGGGAACAACTAACTCTGTTGTTTCCTATATGCAAGATGATGGAACAGTTAAGGTTATTCCTACACCTGATGGACCTTCTACATGTCCTTCAGTAGTCTGTTTCAAGAATGATGGAGAAGTGGTTGTCGGAAATGCTGCAAAGCGTCAAATGATTACCAATCCTGATTCAGTCTATTCTATCAAGAGACATATGGGTGATCGTAATTATAAGGTTCACATCAATTGCATCAACAAGGATTTCACACCTGAGGAAATCTCAGCTAAGATTCTTGCCTACATCAAGTCCTATGCTGAGGCAAATATCGGACATCCTGTAAAGAAGGCTGTCATCACTTGCCCTGCATATTTCGATGATGCTCAGCGTGAAGCTACAAAGAATGCTGGAACTATCGCTGGTTTGGAAGTTGTTCGTGTCTTTGCTGAACCTACTGCATCTGCTTTGGCTTATGGTTACTCTGACAAAAAGAAGAGCGGCAAGGTCATGGTCTTCGATTTGGGTGGTGGAACATTGGATGTTTCCATCCTCGATATAGGAGATGGAACCTTCCAAGTCGTTTCTACTTCTGGTGACGTGCACCTCGGTGGTGATGACTGGGATAAAGGTATCATGGAATGGGTCTTCAGTGGCATCAAGGATAGCTTCAATTTGGACCTCCACAGCAACAAGATTGCTGTGCAACGTATCAAAGATGCATCCGAGCAAGCTAAAATTGCTTTGACTAGCCAAACTTCCACTGAAATCACTTTGCCTTACCTTGCAATGGGAGCAGATGGAAATCCTGTCAACTTCTCTGCTACTTTGACTCGTGCAAAGTTCCAAGAAATCACTAGAAGTTTGATCGATCGTTGCATACCTCCTATGGAGAATGCTTTGAGAGATGCTAAACTTAACAAATCAGATATCGATGATGTATTGATGATCGGTGGATCTACTCGTATGCCTGCTGTCTTGGATTTGGTAAAGAATTATATGGGTAAAGCTAACCAATCCATGAACCCTGATACTGCTGTTTCTGTTGGTGCTGCTATCAATGGTGGAGTCATTCGTGGAACAGTCAAGGATGTTGTCCTTCTCGATGTCACTCCTTTGACTTTGGGTATTGAGACTCTCGGTGGAGTTTTGACACCTCTCATCACTAGAAACACCACAATTCCAACATCCAAGTCTCAAATATTCTCAACTGCTGCTGATAATCAACCTGGTGTTGAAGTCATGGTCTACCAAGGCGAGCGTCCTATGGCTGCTGATAACAAGTTCTTGGGTCGCTTCTCACTTGAAGGAATTCGTCCTGCACGTCGTGGAGAACCTCGTATTCAAGTTACATTCTCATTGGATGTCAACGGTATCTTGACAGTCACTGCTAAGGATCTCGACACCAATAAGGAACAACATATCACCATTTCCAACTCTTCAGGTTTGACCAAGGAAGAAATCGATAGAATGGTCGAGGAAGCCAAGGAGAACGAAGCTAACGATAAGAAACGTAAGGAAGATGCCGATACTCGTAACCAAGCCGAGACTTTGATCAACCAAATCGATGATGAAGTCAATAAGGCTGGTGATAAGCTTCAACCTGCTCAAAAAGAATCTATCCTCAAGATTCGTAACGATATTAAGACTGCTCTCGATAAGAACGATCTCGATACAGTGCGTCAAAGAATAGCTGAACTTCAACAGGCTGCTTATCAAGCACAACAGTTTGCTGGTCAAAATGCTGCTGGTGCAACCCCTGAGCAAAATACTGCTGGCTCCACTGAAGCTAAAAACAATAATTCTGACACCGACGGACATGTCTATGATGCAAAGCCTGGTGACAACAACGGAAATAAGTAATCTAGATTAGTATTTGTAGTTAGGCAGGCTATATGCCTGCCTGTTGTTTGTTAAAGAAAGGATGGATGATATGGCTCAAGAAGAAGATTATTATGCGATATTGGGAATCGATAAATCCGCAAGCCAGGATGATATTCAAAAAGCATATAGATCCATGGCAAAAAAATGGCATCCAGATGTCAATCACGATCCAAATGCCACTGAGATGTTTGAAAAAATAACCAAAGCTTATGATGTTTTGAAAGATCCACAGAAACGTGCTGCATATGATCAATTTGGATCTGCTGCAGTCGATGAGAATGGGCAAGCTGGATTCAATGCTGGCGGCTTTAATGGGTTTAATCAAGGCGGCGTCGATGGTTTTGATGTGGATGATTTATTCAATCAGTTCTTTGGCGGTGGAAGAAGAAGGACTCGTCAGGACTCGAGAAGTAGTGGACCTGTTAGGGGAGAAGACAAATTTATTCGTATGAAGGTGTCCTTTATGGATGCAGTCAATGGTAGAGATGTCGAAATGCCTTATACATATGATTCTGTTTGTCCTACCTGTCAAGGAAAGAAAGCAGTCAATCCATCCGATGTAGGTGCATGTCGTACTTGTGGTGGCTCAGGTGTGGTCGTTCAAGCTCAAAGAACAATGTTTGGAACTTTCCAAACACAGACCACGTGCCCTGACTGTAACGGAAGTGGAGTAAAGATTAAGAATCCATGTACGGATTGCCATGGTACTGGATATAAGACTGTCAAGACAAACTTGAAGATTACTGTTCCCGCCGGTATTGCTCAGGGACAACAGTTGCGTGTTCCTAATAAAGGTGGACGTGGATTGAACGGTGGACCTAATGGTGACTTGTTCATTGAAATTGTCATCGGTGAGGACAAGCAATTCCGTCGTGAAGGTAACGACATCCATATAGATTTGGATGTTCCTTTGGTAGTAGCAGTTCTCGGTGCTGATGTCGATATTCCTACGGTTTATGGAACCACATCGATTCATATCGATAACGGGACTCAGCCCGGAACAATACTTAGAGTTCGTGGACAAGGTGTCAAAGGCTTGTCTGGAACAGGTGATGAGTATGTGCATTTGAATATTGTTGTTCCTAAGAAGATCACCGATAAAGAACGTGAGCTTTATGAGCAAATTGCTCAGCAAGCAGACGTCAAAGTATCTTCTAAGAAGACAGGAATATTTAAAAACATATTCAAAAAGAAGTGAAAGTAGAAAATAGCCCGCAAAAGCGAGCTATTTTAGTTTGTAAACCATTGTTAATCGGCCACAATCTTATACGATTATGGAAAGTGGTTAACAAAAATACTATAATATATTACGAAAAAGGATTGGAATAATATTTAATACATGGACAGTAGCCATTTAAGTCGATTTATTTATTTTGCTGATGATAATTTTGGTACTAATAATGTTGGAGCTCTCATCGGTTTTATAGTGGGATTAGTTTTATTGTGTTTGTTGTCTTTTTTTACTACATTATGCGAGGTCGCATACCGAGAATCTTCACCTACAAAACTTAGATATGCCTATAGAAAGTCTGCGGGAAGATTAGCTTTTAAATTAGTAGAAAAGAAAGACATGGTTGTAATGTGCAACCGTCTTTTGGATGTGCTATGCACCATTGCAATTGTTATTGTAGCTATTTACTTAGGTCTTTTGACTATCGGAAGTAATTGGTTAGTTATTTTGATGGCTGTATTGGTAGCTTTCTTTGTCGCAATTGTTTTAGGCGAGGTCATACCTTCAACAATTGCACAACAAAGGCCTGAGAGATGTGCCGTCATTATGAGTTACCCGATGGCCATCATCTTTTATTTGTTTTATCCATTGACATTTATATTCTATGAATTTACTAAATTATTGAAGAAATGGTTCCATATTCAAGAAACTGCCGATGTCTCAGAAAAAGAGTTGAAAGTATTAGCGAGTGACGCTTATAGAGAAGGTAGCATTGAAAAGGAAGAACACGATTTGGTTCTCAATTCATTGAATTTTGATGATAAGACAATCGAAAGAATCATGGTTCCTGTCAGAAACTTCTCTGCAGTTAATACAGAGATGACCATAGATAAAATCTGTAAATTGTTTGAAGAGACTAATTACTCGAGATTACCGGTGTTTGATGAGAAGACAAAGAAATTTATCGGAATTCTTCACCAAAAGGATTTCTATGAATTGATGATAAGCAATAAAGGACAAGGAGAAATATCGTCGATTATAAAGCCTGCCTTGTTCATGGATTATAAGACAAATTGTTCAAAAGCATTGAAGAGATTTCAAGCTTTGAGACAGCATATAGCGTTTGTTAGGAAAGATGGAATTGTAATTGGTCTTATCACTATTGAAGATTTGCTGGAAGAGTTGGTCGGTGATATTGAAGATGAGTACGATGCTGAGGATTTAGAAAAGGAAGCTGCTGAGAAGCTTCAAGCTAGAAGTGATAAGGCAGATGCCCAAGAAGTCGATAGAAGAAGAGAAGAATTTAAGGATTCAGTCATCCTTACTGGACCTGAAGATGAAGGAGATAATGACGAATCACCTATTGATGATTCTGTGAACGATGATTCAAATGACGCTTAAACAAAAAGTAATAAACATCTTAAAAATACAAGAAAAAGATATATCAGTTTTGGCTAAGGAAATGAATATTCCTGAAGCTGAGTTTTTATCACTTTTAGAAAGGACTGACCTTACTCCTCAATTCATAGAAAGCCTAAGTCATCACCTTAGACTATCATCAAAAGATTTGATGAAGGATGATTCTAAGTCCATTCCTTTAGGTGTATATGACTTTAAGTATGACAAACAAATTCGTAAAGAATGGTTCAGGAATTCTTTTAATTCGATATTGTTTGTCGTCTATTTGTCTATCTCAATAGTTTTGTGTTTCCTTCTTTTTGCTTTTATTCCAAACGAAATCAATCAAAGTTTTATCATAGGAATTATTTGTACTTGTTTGATGGCTTTAATAACAATCTTATATCCTTTGGTCTGCCAAATCTCTTTTATTAAAAGGTACAACACGATTAAAAATGGATTTAGGATAGCTGTTTATCCAAATGAGATTTCTTATTATAAAAAAGGAATAAATGGTTATGATTTCGATTCTTCTTTTTCTTTGAATGATACGTTGATATTTAGTGAGACGATGAATATTTTTTATATGACTAATCAAAAATTTCAAAGTCAATTCATTTATAAGAATGATTTATCTAATGATGAAATAGAAATGATAAGAGATTTAATAAGGAAGAATTCTATGATCAATATGACCAGAGAATTAATTCCTTTCGAACAATTTAACATGATGAAGACATATGAGAAAGCAAAGAAACAAAGAAAGGGTTACATCATTGTTTCCTTGGTAGTTAGTTTCGTATTGTCTTTCCTTGTCGGATTAAGTGCCTGGTTCTTACTCAGTAATTTATCTATAAACTTATATCAACTTTACTCTGTATTGATTGGTCTTGGTTATTTTGTCTTGGTTTTACCATTGAGTTTTATCTGATTTCAGTCTCTACTATAATTATATTGTTTTGGAGGTTTAATAATGGATATCAAGGATTATAGAATCGTGTATTTAGGAACACCAGAAATCTCAGCTTCTTTGTTGGAAGCTATGATTCAAAATGGGTTCAATATTGTCGGAGTTATTACGCAACCAGACGCTCCTAAAAAAAGAGGTGGCAAAGCCAGTCCTTCACCGGTTGGTGAAGTCGCACTAAAGCATAATTTACCTTTGCATAGACCTTTAAAATTAAATAAAGACTATTCTATTTTAGATGAATGGAAACCCGATCTTTTGTTGACTTATGCTTATGGTCAGATTCTTTCTACTAAAGTTTTAAGTTATTCAAAACTTGTGCCTTTGAATGTACATGCCTCATTGCTTCCTAAATTAAGAGGTGCATCTCCTATTCAAACCTGTCTTATCGAAGGAGACAAAAAGACAGGTGTATGTTTGATGGAGATGGTCAAAGCTATGGATGCAGGAAGGGTGTTTGCTAGTGAAGTCATTGAAATCCCTGAGGATATGAATTTCACCTCTCTCGAAGAGAAGGTATCAGATGTCGCTATAAATCTTGTTTTGAATAAGCTTCCATTGTTTTTTGAAGGAAAATTAGAAGGCATTCCTCAAGATGAGAGTCAAGCCACTTTTTGTCATTATATAACCAAGGATGATACGGAATTGGATTTGGATTATTCAATTGATAAGTTTATTAATATCGTCCGTGCTTTCTCTATTAAGCCTGGTGCTTTTATTAGAACAATGAATGGAGATGAACCTTTAAAAATCTTATCTTGTTTACCATATGATGACAAAAGTGTTAAAAAAGGTGAATTAAAAGCAGTGGATAAGAAACATTTAGTACTAGGATTGAACAATGGTCAGGTTTTGATAACAAGTATTCAAAAGCCTGGAAAGAAACCCTGCGACGGTTCTTCTTTCATCAACGGAATGGGTAGTGAACATGTTATATTAATCAAGCGTAAAACGGAGGACATAAAAAATGATTGAAATAGTTGTTAAGGGCTTTGGCTCTATCAAGGTTGTGATGGATTACAAAGATGCACCTAATACATGTGCTAACTTTGTGGAATTGGCTAGAAAAGGTTTCTATAACGGATTGACTTTCCATAGAATTATCAAGCACTTTATGATTCAAGGTGGTGATCCATTAGGAACAGGAGTCGGTGGACCTGGATATGGAATTAAAGGTGAGTTCTTGGCAAATGGAGTCGACAATAGACTTTCTCATAAAAGAGGTGTTATTTCAATGGCTAGAGCTCAAGATCCTGATTCAGCAGGAAGCCAGTTCTTCATCTGTGATGTTGATGATGGATTCTTGGATGGACAATATGCAGCTTTTGGACATATTGAAGTAAATGATGTGGATTCTTTCAAGACTTTGGATAAAATTGCTGCTGTTAGAACTCATAAGCCTTTCTCAGATATGCCTTATGAACCAGTCGTCATTGAAAAGATGGTAGTCTCTGAAGATGAGCCATCTAATCCTGTCGAAAAAATTGAAGACTAACATTTAAGGAACTGTTGTCTTGATTAAAGTTTTTCAGTGCGAAGATGAAGGTTACGGCCGAATCTTCGTAAACGACACCATAAAAAAGGATTATCCAAATCTCGATAGAGATATGGATTACTTTCATATCGACGCAAATTTGGATTCTCTTCAAACTTTAGTGGATGAAGCGTTGACGATGTCTTTTTCGGGTGAGGACAAAGTCATTTTGTTGACCGGATGTGACTTTTTGTCTCAACCTAAGAAGAGAGGTGGGCCTAATAAAGATGATATCCAGGCTTTCATAAAATATTTGAAAAATCCTAGTGATATTACTTCTATTTACATATTAGTAGATGGCAAAGTGCAAAGAGGTGAATTACTTAATAGTTTGAAAAAGGTCTCCACTTTTTTGGATATAACATCTCCTTCAGATAGTGAATATATAGGATACGCTCAAAAAATAGCAGCTCAGCAGAACAAAACGATAGATAGAGAAGCCTGCATATTGGTGAAAGATAGAGTTGGAAATGATTTTAGATCATATATAAACAATGTCAAACTTCTATTGGAGTACTCATCCAATGTTTCAACTAAAGATGTGAATGTCTTGGTGAAAGAACCTCTTCAAGATAATACTTTTGATTTATGCGACTTGTTGTTGAATGGAGACGTGAAGTCTGCACTGGCTTTATATAGAGATTTGATAAAAGGTGGAAGACTTCCTTTGACTTTGTTACCCATGCTTCTTAGCCAGCTTAAATTTTTGTTTGAAGTCAGTTATCTTAAAGCGATTAGAATGGATAAATACTCCATGGCTCAACAATTGAATTGCAAACCTGGAAGAGTTGGATTTGCCATGGATAAACTTTCAAAAGTATCATCGCTATCGCTGTTAAAATCAATGGCGGATTTATCTAAAATTGAAAAAGAAATAAAGTTTGAATTAGATGATGCGGATATGAAAATGGAGTTATACATACTTAATTTCACGAAGTATTTGGTAAGGTGAAGACCTTACCATTTTTCTTTACAACTTCTTTACATTCCTTTACAAGATTATGGTTTCAATGAAAATGTCATGGGAGGATAATACATTAGGTTTTAAAGAGAACCATAAAAAGGGGTTAAAAATGATCAAGAATAGATTGATTGCTTGTTTGGTCTTGGTTTGTTCATTCGGATGTTTGGCTAGCTGCAGTGTTGATACTTCAAAGAAACCATCCGACAAGGCTGACTTCAAAACTGATTCAAATATCAAGGTTTACACCAGACCTACAACTTCTGGAACCAGAGAATGTTTCTTCGAGAAAATCGGTTATGCAAATGGAAAGAAGGGTGGACTTGTTTCCAAAGCTAACGAAGTGGCTGAAAATGGTGATATGCTTTCCGCAATCGCCAATGATACTTATGGAATCGGATATGTTTCTTTGGATTCGTTGAAGAATAACACTAGTGTCAAAGGATTGAAGTTTGAGGGTGTTGAGGCTACTTCAGAGAATGCTTTGAATGGAACTTACAAGTTGAAGCGTTACTTCAATATTGTAGCTGATACCGGAAGCAATGCTGATTCCGATTTGAATGATTTGGCTAAAGCATATTGGGATTTCACATTCTCAAAACAAGGATTAGCAATCGCCAGCCAAAATGGTGGTATTGTTAATGCAGATGTTTTGAAGAATGCTGCTTCATTTAAGACTTCGGATTATACCATCTTCACCAAGGATGTTTCTTCTAAGACTATCGGAATTGCTGGGTCTACTTCAGTAAAGAACATTTCCACTGCTACTGAGAATGCATTTATCGCTCTTTGGACAGATTCCACCAAGGCTCCTAAGTTTGATATTTCAAAGCAAACTGGATCTGGAACTGCTGTTCCTAATCTCCAAAGCAAGACTGCTCAAATCGGATATTTGTCTCGTGAATTGGATGATGCTGAGTTGTCAACTTTGGGTGGAAACACTGGCTCTAAACATGATCACATCTGCACTGATGCAGTAGTCGCCATCGTCAATATTAAGAACACTTCTGTTTCTAACATCACTGGAACACAATTGGCTAGAATCTATCTCGATTCCAAAGATACTCAATGGGCTGATTTGTTCAAAGATGGTGTATCACAAATTACCAAGTGGAATGAACTTGCTTAATTCGTGTTTTGCTATTAAATAATGGGTAGTTAGGCTGGAAAAATATCTCCGGCTTTTGTCGGTTTTAAGGAGGAGGGTCAATGGATCAATCAAACGATAGTTTGGCATTGTCAATTGAACAAAAAACTAAGAAGGGCTGTGAAAGAAAAATGCTCACAGACAAAATTGTCAAAGGTATTTTCTTTTTCTTAGCTTCTCTTTGTATCATTATTGTTTTAGTGACTTTAGGTTATCTCATCTGCTCCGGTATTCAACCATTCTTTAAGGAATATCCTAGTGGAGAAAAATTAGATGCAGGTTATTTCTTCACTGGAATCAAATGGGAAGCTGGTAATTATGGTGTCTTTTGGATTTTTGTCAACACACTTTATTTAACTCTTTTGTCTATGGTTATTTCAATTCCTCTAAGTGTTTTGACTGCATTATGTATTACAAGAATTGCGCCAAAGCCAATCGGCGAGTTATTAAATGCTGTGGTCACAGTCTTAGCAGGTATTCCTTCTGTTATCATCGGTGTTTTCGGTGTGGGTTTTATTTGCCCGATGGTCAGAGATTTTGGTAATTTTTTCGGAATACAAACTGCTGGTGGAAAATCTGGATTGTCAGCCATTATAGTTTTGGCTTTGATGTCTCTTCCAACTATTACATCGATGTCTGTCACAGCTTTAAAAGCAGTTGATAAAAAGATGATCTTAGCTAGTTTGGCCTTAGGTGCTTCTCCTACTCAAACTAACTTTAAGATTGTATTGACAGATGCTCAAAGCGGAATATTTGCTGGAATCATTTTGGGAATCGGTAGATCTTTAGGAGAAGCGACAGCTATTCAAATGGTCACCGGTGCAATCTCTGGACCAGAATTCAATATCTTCGAGAACACAGCTACTATAACGACTGTCATGTTAAAAGGAATAGGAGAAGCCACAATAGGTTCTTTAAACTATGAAGCTCGTTTCTCTGCAGGTCTTATATTGATGTTGATTATCATTATCACTAACGTTGGATTGAACGCTATTAGAGATGCTATTTATAGAAAGAGAAATGGAATAGTAAAGCCTAGTAGAAAAGCTAAGAGAAAGGAGGCAAAAGCATGAATACCAATTTTGATATTAATGTCGAGATTGAAAGACTATACAAGCTTTGTGTCTCTAAATCAATCGATAATAATACTCTTTTAGCAGACATGAAGAAAATAAAGAGAAACAAGGATATTACTACTATTTATAAGTATGGATTTAATTCTCTTCAAGATGCTGTCGCTTTAGCAAAGGTTATTTTGAGAAAAAAGAAGCTCCCCAAAGTCGAATCTATGGTGTTTAACTCAGATGAATCCTCTGATGTTACATTTTTGGAAGTTGATTCTTATCAACAAAAGTATATAGAGAATGCTTCTAAGAAAAACAAAAACAGAATTAAGATTGGATCTGGATTTAAGCTTGGATTTACTTGGCTGTTCACCGGTGTGACTTTCATGGCTGTTTTGGCTATTATTATCTTTGTGTTCCACAAAGGTTGGTCAACCTTGAGTTGGAATTTCTTCTCCGGGGATTATAAATCTCAACAAGTCTCTGCTATGACTAAAGATGGGTATTATAACGATGGAACAACTCAATATTCGTATGATCCTAAAAGCAATGAATTTTATTCTTCTAGATGGGGAATTGCTGTAAAAGATTCTAAATCGAACGATGGTCAAGCTACGGTCGAGATAACTTATCTCGATTCTAATTCGCCTCTTGTTACTGAGATGGTCGATACGAATGAGAATATAGCTCCTTTTGTTGTAGGATGGAACTTAGCTGGATTTACTATTTTTACAGATGATTCCCAAATCATTTCAGTCGGTGTCAAGGCAGAGAAGCCTAAAGATGAGACTTATGCTCAATACTACATGGAAGTCATGGATAAAACTACAATGATCACTCTTTCGAACATCACATATGGTGGTGATGGAATTAGAGGATCGTTTGTAGCTACTATTTATATGATTCTTTTGACTTTGCTGTTTGCTCTACCTCTAGGAATAGGAGGAGCTATTTATTTAGCTGTCTATTCAAAGCCTAATAAGTTTACTTCGATGGTTAGATCCGCAATCGATTTGTTATCAGGTATTCCTTCTATTATATTTGGATTGATTGGAGCTATGGTTTTTATTCCAATGACTTCTGGTGGTGGTCATCAAGGTTCATTATTATCTGGTGCTTTGACATTAGCTATCATGGTCTTGCCTATCATTATTAAGAATACGGAAGAGGCAATAAAAGTAATTCCTAAATCCTTGTCTGAAGCTAGTTTGTCGTTGGGAGCATCCCAATCTCAAACAGTCTTCAAGGTAATTCTTCCAAATGCTATGAGTGGAATCTTGACTGGTACAATCTTAGCTACTGGAAGAATTATTGGAGAATCGGCTTCGTTGATGTTTGCTGTGGGTATCACTATTCAAGACAACATTCAAATATTGAGTCCTGCCACAACATTGGCCACACATATTTGGTATATCATGGCTGGTGAAAATCCAAACTATGATGCAGCATGCTCAATCTCTATAGTAATATTGTTTATGGTGTTGATATTGAACGTACTACTGTCGATCGTATCTCATTATTTGAATAGATATCAAGCCAATGCTTCTGAGACATGGTTTACTAAGATTATTCATAAGATTAGGAAGAAGAGACAATCTAAAAAGGAGGCTATCTAAAATGACTGAAGAAGAGAAAAAGAGAGCTGAAAAACTCGCCAAGATGCATGAAGCTGATAGTAGAACGGATTTGGAAATGGGGCATCCAATCGAGGTCGGAAAAGATCCATTGATAGGTGCACCAGCTGTTGCCGCACAAGAGGAAAAAGATCTTCAAAACTCTCAAAGACTTGTCTTCGATATACATAATCTTAAGCTTAGCTATGGTGATTTTGAAGCTTTGCATGGAATCGATATGAAGATTGAAAAAAATAAAGTCACGGCTTTTATCGGACCATCTGGATGCGGTAAATCAACTTTCCTTCGCTGTCTGAATAGAATGAATGATTTGACTGATGGATGCAAAATAACCGGTGAAATTCTTTATCATGGTGAAGACATAAGAAAGATGAATGAGATTTTGTTGAGAACCAAAGTAGGAATGGTTTTCCAACAACCTAATCCATTTCCTATGTCTATTTGGGATAACATTACCTATGGACCTAGATGCCAAGGTATACATGACAAGAAATTTTTGAATCAATTAGTTGAGTCTTCTTTGAGAGAAGCTGCTTTATGGGACGAAGTAAAAGATAAGTTAAAGAAATCCGGCTTAGCTTTGTCTGGTGGTCAGCAGCAAAGGCTGTGTATTGCTAGATGTATTGCTATGAAGCCTGAAGTCATATTGATGGATGAACCTACCTCTGCTTTGGATCCTATCGCTACAAAAAAAGTCGAGGAACTAGTGAATAAACTCAAAGAAAAATATACAATAGTAATAGTCACTCACAATATGCAGCAAGCCACCCGTGTTTCTGACTATACTGCCTTCTTCATGGTCGGAAACTTGATAGAGTTTGCTCCTACCCAACAATTCTTCTCACATCCTAAAGAGAAGAAGAGTGAAGATTATATTACGGGAAGATTCTCTTAATCTAAAGGAGGAAAAGCAAAATGACATTTGATCAAGAAATGATTGCAATCAATGAAGAAATTGAAAAAATGTTTTCTTTGACTCGTGAATATTTGAGACGCTCTTTAGTTTATTATCTTTCTGATGAATCGATAGTTTTTGATACAAAGATCGACGATCATTTAGTAAATGATTGTGAAAGAAATGTTGAGGCTTGGTGTCTTTCAATTTTACTTAGAGAAAAAGTATATGCTACTGACCTTAGAAGAGTTACTGGATGTCTTAAACTTGTAACTGATATAGAAAGAATCGGTGATCATGCTAGGGATATAAAGGAAGATGCAGATAAGATTAAAGTCTTGGGTGAAAAAGGACAGGATAAAGACTTGATTCAAGAATTTGTCGATTATGTTTTGAAGATGTATGATGATTCAGTTAAAGCTTTCGTTAGATTTGACTTTAAACTAGCAGAGGAAATTGCTGCTCAAGACAATGAAGTCGATTCTAAAGTCGATGCAATCTTGGATCAACTCATCAAAGAAAATAGTGAGAAAAAGGTAAGTGGTGCTTATGTTGTCTATCAAACCTTGATTATTAAATACTTGGAAAGAATTGTGGATCATGCTGTTAACATTGCTGAATGGGTAGTTTTTATTAAGAATGGATTCCATAAGGATAGCGTAATTATTTAGGAGAGTCTTTTATGAGTGGCTATTTCAACTCTTTAAATAAATCAAAATATTTAATCTATAGTGTCGAAGATGATGTAAATATTTCTCGAATAATAAATTTGACTATGGTAAAGGAAGGATATTCCATTCATTCTTTCTTGAATGGTCAAAGTTTCTTAGATGCTTTCAAAGAAACAAAACCGAATTTGATTCTAATGGATTTAATGCTTCCTGACTATACTGGTGAGGATTTGATAACCAAGGTTAGACAAAGCGAAGGTGGTGATGATGTCGATATCATTATAGTCTCAGCTAAAAACATGCTTGCTGATAAAATTGAAGGCTTGGATAGAGGAGCCGATGATTATATCGAAAAACCATTCGATATTTTGGAATTGATTGCCCGTATCAATGCACATTATAGAAGGACGACAAAACAAAGTGTTTTGTCATATGGTGAACTTGTTTTGGATGTCAACCAACATAGAGTCACTTTTAATGGAAACGAGGTGAATTTAACTGCTTCAGAATTCACCATATTAAAAACTTTGATGGAAAATATTGGCGACGTCATCTCAAGAGAACAATTGATTTCTATTCTTTGGGGTGATAACAAGGCCTTGGAGACTAGAACTATCGATATGCACATAAAAGAGCTTAGAAAGAAGCTAAATGATTCAAAAGGTCTTTTGATTCAAACGGTTTATGGTATAGGATATAAGTTGGGAATAATAGAGGATGAAAATTAAGGATTATATTAAACTTTCTATAGTAGGAATATCAGTCAGTTATGTTTTTTATCTAGCTGGTTCTATAGCTTCATTTTGTGTCTCACATAATTCTTCTATAGATAGAATAAATAATTCTTTGATTTTTTTAAAAGATAATCAAGATTTAGTAATAGACAATGATAGTAAGATTTTAAAGACTGTTGACTCAGCTTTTCTCCATAATTTGGGATACGATAAATTGTCCCTTACCACTTATATCGATTATAATCCCAATCGATATGAAGGCTATATGAAGTTTGAGTCTAACAAATATGGTTATATAAAAATGGATGTTCCTAATGATGAAAAAATCAGTTTTTATTTTTTGTCCATAGGATTACCTATTGTAACTATAACGGATGCATGCCTTATTGCCTTTGTCTGCGTTGAGAATAAAAAAATAATGAATAGGCTAGGCTCTTCTTTAAACAAGCTTGGAAATTCTTATGGTCATTTAGAAAATCCATATTTATATGAAGGTGATTTGGATTTGATGATTTCAACAATAGAAGAAGCGTCAAACAAGATCATTAATATGGATAATGATATCAAAGAAACTTATGAACGTACTATCGCATTGCTAGATTCCATGCCTAACGGACTTATTCTATTGGATTCAAAAAGAAACATTTTATTGAGGAATAAAGCAATTGAGAAGTTTTATTATTTCATAAAAGAGCAGGGAAAAGATAATATTTTATTGGACTTAAAATCTAAGATTGAAGATTGCCTTGATCAAAAACAATCAATATCTTTCGATTGGAATGTTCAAAATATTATTTATTCTATTTCTATAGAAGCACTAGGTGAAAAAGGTACAGCTATTTTAGTTTATGACGTAACTAATCAAAGACGAATTGAAGACACAAAACGTGATTTTATGGTCTACGCATCTCATCAGATGAAAACCCCTTTGACTTCTGTTATCGGCTATCTAGAGATGATAATAGATGGCGTTGTTACTGATGAAAAAGAAGTAAGAGAGATGACTAATGATGCCTTGACTTCAGCTAAGACTTTAAATGGAATGCTCAAGGATATGCTTTCCTTAGCAAAGATGGAAAGCAATGTTCCACTGAACAGAGAAAAGATAGATTTGGCTGAAATGACCAGTGTTGTGTGCAATTCGTTTAAAGAGCAGTGTTTAGTTAAGAAGATTAATATTATAAAAGATCTTCAAACCTTGTATGTTGAAATGGAAAGAAGAGATTGTGAGAGACTTCTAGCAAATCTCATTGAGAATGGCATTAAATACAATAAAGAATATGGGAGTGTAGTCATCATTATCGACCCTTACAAGAATCAATTGATTGTAAAAGATAGTGGTGTTGGGATTCCACAAAATGATCTTTCTAGGATTTTTGAAAGGTTTTATAGGGGTTCGGATGTAAGGGCAGAAGGCAGCGGATTAGGCTTGGCTATGGTTAAACATATCTGCCAACGATATGGATATAAGATTAATGTAGATTCCAAGATTGATATTGGGACGACATTTACGATAAGTTTTTAGTATTGGTCAGGCTCTTTACTTATCGATGCTGGAATTAGCTCCGCTACTTTTAACGCATCTTGTGTTTTCAGCTTTACTTGTGCACCGACTTTGCCTCCAGAGAAGAAAATGTAATCATAAGATAATGCAGAATCGTCAATATAATGTTTCATATGTTTCTTAAGACCTATCGGAGAACATCCACCATGTACATAACCGGTTGTAGGAAGCAAATCCTTCAAAGGTAACATTTGGACTTCCTTTTCGCCACAGGCTTTTGCTGCTGATTTTAAATCAAGTTCTTTTGCAACTGGAATTAAAAATGCATAGAATGAATGACTTTTCCCCTGACAAATCAATGTTTTAAAAACAGTGTCAACAGGTTCATTTAGTATCTTTGCTATTTCTTCTCCTGTCAATTTTGGATTTGCTTCATAGAAGAAAGGCGTATATTGAGTTTTTTCTTGATCTAAGATACGCATGACATTTGTCTTATTTATTTTCATATTCATAAAACCTTCTAGATTCCTTAAAATTATAGACTTTATTTTATGAAAATGCTGATTTTATGTACTTTTATTTCTCTAATGTACATTATTTCTAGTAAAATATTAAGAGTTTTAAAATTGAAAGGATAATTACTCTATGGCATATGAATTGATTTTTGATAGCTGTAATGATTTAGGACCTTCTTATGATAAAGACAACGGAGTTACCATAATTCCTTTAGCTTTTGAAATGGAAGGCAAAAGATATCTTCGTTATCAGGATGATAGAGAACTTTCTGTAGATCAATTCTATAAGAATCAATCGGATAAGATTTATGGTAAGACTGCTCAGGTCACACCTATTGATTTTATCAATCATTTAACTCCATTTTTAAAGGAAGGAAAAGATGTCTTCATTTGTCCTTTCTCTTCTGGATTATCCGGAACTTATCAATCTGCTTTGGTTGCAAAATCTCAACTAGAAGCTGATTTTCCCAATAGAAAGATTGTCGTATTCGATGGAAGAACTGTAGCTCCTTCTTATTCTTTGATGATTGAGGAAGCCGTTAGACTTTATAGACAAGGATTGTCTATGGAAGATTTGGAAGCTACTTTAAAGGAAGAGAGAAATCATATCTATACTTGGTTTGCTGTCAATGATTTGGGGGCTTTGGTTCATGGTGGCAGGGTCAGCAAGGTCTCTGGATTCTTTGCTGGTGCTTTGAATATCAAACCTGTTCTCGATGTTGACTTAGAAGGAAAGCTTCAAGTTGTAAGCAAGGCTCATGGTACTAGAAAAGCTTTAGAGGCTTTATCTAACAAAGTTAAGGAAACTATCACAGAAGATGGTTTGAAGAAGAAAATATATGTCTCTTATGGATTGGAGAAAAACTTAGCAGATATCTTGATTGAATCTTTGAAAAAGAATGTATCCGAGGACTTAGATATAGTAGTTGGAAGAATAAGCCCTATTATTGGAGTTCATACTGGGCCTTCCATTATTGCTTTGTCTTGGATTGGTGTAGATCAAAACAAAACAAAATAAAGTGCTTTTATTATAATAATTATTGTCAATCAACTTGTTTTTTATTATATTAATAGAGAATGAGACCTTGTGTCTTACCTTAAATCAGGAGACTTAGTTTTCTAATGGAAAAAATAAGAGTGGTCGCCCTAGGTGGCCTTAATGAAAATGGCAAAAATTGCTATTGTATTGAAGTAGACGGAGATATATTTGTTATCGATTGTGGATTGAAGTATCCTTCAGTCAACAATCCCGGAATTGATTTCTTAATTCCTAATTTTGATTACTTAAGAAAGAATCAGGATAGAGTAAAAGCAGTGATCATTACTCATGGACACGATGATCAATATGGTGCATTGCCATATCTTTTGAACTTGATCAATGTTCCTGTCTATGCTTCAAGCACAACTATAAATATGATTAGAATGGATTACGGAAAGAAATTCCGTCGTTTCCAAACATATCATTTTATATCAGTATATCCTTCTTCAACTGTTGTCATAGCTGGTCATACTTTCGACTTCTTTGCGACAACTCATAGCATTTCTAATTCGTTTGGATTCGCTCTTCGTACAGAAGTCGGTAACATTGTATTTACTTCAGATTTCATATCTGATTATAACCATGTCAGAGGATTCTCTTTCGATCTTCCTAGACTTTGCAAGATTGCTGAGGCTAATCCAACATTGCTTTTGATGAGTGAGTCTTTGAAAGCCTTGACCCCTGGCTCTGCCTCTCCTAAACATAGATTGACTCCTCATATTCAAGATATGGTTGGGAATATGAAAGGCCAGTTGTTCATAGCTCTTTACACTCAAAACTTCTACAACATTCAAGAAGTTATCGATTTAGCTGTCAAGAATGATAAGAAGATTTGTTTTGCTAATCAAACATTGGCTTCTTTCAAAAAGTCATTCAATGCTTGTGGTGATTTGGTAATACCCGACAGCAATTACTTTGAATTGAGAGATATAGCTTCGGTACCAGTTAATGAAAGAATTATTCTTTTGACTGAATCTGGATTGAAGTTATTCTCCGATATCAAGGAATTATGTTACGGCGGAATTCCTGGCTTGAAGATTTCAAATTCAGATGCATTTGTCATGGCCTGTCCTTCAGTTCCTGAAACTGAAATTCAGCACACTGAGGCTTTGGATACAGTGTATGCTACAGGTGCCAACGTAAAGAATTTGACAAGACGTGATATAGCTTCTATGCACGCTCAGGAAGAGGATCTCAAGATGATGTTGACACTATTACGCCCTAAATTTTATTTCCCTGTAAAAGGTGAATTCCGTCAAGTAATGGGCAACGCTAAGATGGCAGTCAATATGGAGATAGGTCTTAATCACAGCAATATCTTTGCTTATGATAATGGCATGTTCCTCAAGTTTGACGAGAATGGAAAATTCATACCTGCACCAGAGAAGGTCAATGTTTCTGATGTCGTAGTTGACGGTTCTACTGTCGGAGAAGTAAAAGGTAATGTCTTGGATGAAAGAGCTACTATGAGCAGCGACGGTGTCGTATTGATGGGATGCTTGATTTCATTGAAAGACAAAAAGTTGTTATCTAATCCTGATATCCAAATGCGCGGATTTATTTATCTGAAAGATGCATCGGATGTTGTAAGTGAAGTATCCAGATACTTTATCTCTACTCTCGACACTTTGGTTAAAGACACCCATGGATTATCGATGGAAGTAATGGCCAAGAAACTATCCGATAAGATGACTAGATTTATCAAAAAGATGACCGATAAAGAACCTTTGGTAATCTGTGAATTGAGAAATGCCGATGAAGCAGATAGATCATGTGCTCAAAGAAGTTTGGCTCTTCAAAATAGAGCAGCTAATAATTCATCTACTAGAATCCATTCTTCCAAGGATCAAACAGCCGATATTAAGCCCAAGCTTCCTAACTTTACTTTGCCTTCTCCTAGAAAACCTATAGATGATTCTTCTAATGGTCAGTCAAACTAATTCAGCTGTTGTTTAAAAGTGAATATTAAAAGCCTTAAGCCGATGAGCTTAAGGCTTTTTGTTTAAATAGCAATTACTTGACTAAATCTACACCATGAGATGTGCCAATTCTAGTAGCACCGGCTTTGATCATATCTTCCATGTCTTGCTTGGTTCTTATACCACCAGCGGCTTTGACTCCAAAATCGGGTCCGACAGTCTTTCTCATCAGTTCGACATCGTGGACAGTGGCTCCACCTTTTGAAAAACCGGTGGAGGTCTTTACAAAGTCTGCACCAGCTTTTACGGTCAATTCAGAAGCTTTGACCTTTTCCTCGTCAGTCAATAAGCAACACTCGATGATTACTTTGAGAACATGGTTTCCAATTGCATTTTTTACAGCTCTGATCTCATTTTCTACATAGTCATAATCTTTGTCTTTCAATTTTCCGACATTTATTACCATATCGATTTCGGTAGCACCCTCTAGGATACTTGATTTTGCCTCAAATGCTTTCACGCTGGGAAGTGTGGCACCTAATGGAAATCCTACGACTACTGCAACACCGACATTTGTTCCTTCCAATAGTTTGCTAGCTAATGATGCATAGCAAGGATTGACACAAACAGATTTAAAACCATACTTTTTTGCTTCAGCACAAAGCTTTTCGATGTCTTCTTTGGTAGCTTCAGCTTTAAGAATTGTCGAATCGATATAATCTTTTAATTCCATGGAATAATCCTCTTTCAGTTAAATATTATCATATATTGTCGATTGGATATATCGATTTGATGAATTACATAGGTAAAAAATCGTACCACGATTAAAAAAGGGCTTTCAAATATTAATAAAACTTGCTAATATTCTTTAATTGTTGTAATATACAACACGCTTATTTGAAAGGATAATTTTTAGTCTATGGCAAACATCAAGTCTGAACAAAAGGATATTCTCACCAACGAAAAGAACCGTCTTCGTAATAAATCTTACAAGTCACAGGTCCGTACTGCTATGAAGAAAGTTCGTGTAGATGTCGAGAAGAAGGTTGAGAGAGCTACTCTCGATGCTGATTTCCAACATGCTATCTCACTCATCGATCGTTCTGTTCGTATGGGAATTCAAAAGCCTAACACCGGCAATCGTCAAAAGGGACAGATGTGGAAACTTTATAATTCCGTCGTCCTCCCTGTTGCTGAGGCTAAGTAATAGTATTTGTTCTCATTTATAGAGAAGGCTTTTGTCTTCTCTATTTTTGTGTTTATTTTTTTCTAATTAGGTTTCTTTTTGTATTTTCTTTTAATGAATTGGACTTAGTTGTAAAGTTTAAAGGCGTTTGTTTGGAGGATTTATGAATAAAATATATAATTTCATAAAGAAGAATTCTTCTTGGTTAATACCTGCTTTTGGTCTTCTTTGCTTGGTTTGTTATTGTGCACACTTTATCTTATCTTTGGTGCAAGGTGTCGATGATACAGCGAATGTATTCCAAGTTTTAGGATTTTTGTTGAGTGGAATATTTGTCTATTTAGTCGGAGTATTCATGATGATTTTCGGCAGAGCTAGAAATAATGCTAGAATGCAAAAATTAATCGTATTTCTATCTGGAATATATTTAGCTGTATCCAATTTTGTCTCCGGAGTCAGTGGAATGTTTATGATAGTCAATAATAGTGCTACCTTGATCATCTCTTACGTCTTGTCATTTATAGTTTCCTTGGCTTGGGTATTTATACTTTGCGAAGGATCATATGGATACCTTCAAAACAACTTCGAAAGACGAATAGGTGTCATTGCTAATTTGTTTTCCGTGATTTTAATTTTAAATTTAGTCTCTGTTGTACTGAGTTTTATAATGGCAGGTGCTGACGGTGCATTAATTTCTATATTTATAGCTTCTCTACCTAGCTTGACATCTTTCTTTTATTTGGCTTGCCTCTATTGTTCTTATATCGATATTTACTATATTGGATATAACAATCCTCGTCCAAAGAAAGATAAAGAAAAGAAAGAAAAGATTGATTTAGATATTCATAGTTATTAAAAAACACATCGAAATGATGTGTTTTTTACTTTTCGTGAATAGGACAGTCACCTTCTTCTTTTATTATCTTTCCTTCGTGAAGTCTATATAATGAATCGACATTCTTCAGTTCTTCTAAAGCATGGCTGACAATTATTATCGTCATATTTCTTTGAGTATGCATACCTTCTATTAAATTTAAGAATTCTTTTCTTCCATCTTCGTCCATACCGGTGGTAGGTTCATCAAGAATCAATAGGTCTGGATCTGATATTAGGGCTTTTGCAAGCCTTACTCTTTGCTGCTGACCTCCTGATAATTCACTGATTGATGAATTTGCGTATTTGTCGATGCCCATAGTTGTCAGCATGTCTTTAATTTTATGCTTGTCTTCCTTTGTGATGAAGGAGAACGGCTTAAATTTAAGACCTAGTGATACGACTTCGGTTACAGTTGCTGGAAAAATAAAGTCTGAATTACCTGTCAATTGACTGACAAATGATTTCTTCTTGAATGTATCTGTCACTTTTCCGGCTTGTGGTTTGTTAATTCCTAGAATAATTTTTAATAATGTCGATTTACCTGCACCATTAAGACCTATCAATCCGACAAATTGACCATCATTTATATGTAAATTAATATGATTCAATATAGTTTTATCTGTATATGCGAATGTTATATCTTTTAAATCTATCATTTTATTCTCCATCAGAAAATGAAATTCATTTTCAAATCTATAATTAGTATATCATTATTTATGGTGAAACCTATATAATTTAATTTGTATTTAAATTACTTGAAATTAAAATTATTCAGGGAAGAAAAAGACATGATCCTATTAAAAAATATAGTTAAAGATTATGGTCAAGGTAGTGAGGTCTTTCACGCTTTAAATGGTGTTTCTTTGTCGTTTGGTGAGAAAGGTTTTGTCGCTATTTTAGGTCATTCTGGTTGTGGTAAGACTACTTTACTCAATGTTTTAGGAGGATTGGATAGACCTACTAGTGGAAATATGATAGTCGATGGAAAGGATACTTCGTCTTTTTCGACTAATGATTTCGATAGCTATAGAAACTTTAAGATAGGATTTATTTTTCAAGAGTATAATTTGCTCCCTGAGATGAGTGCGTTGAACAATGTTAAAATAGCTTTAGATATAAGAAGAGTAGGAAAAGAATCTGCCGATAAACTTGCTAGAAACGCATTGAAGAAAGTCGGTCTTGAGAATAAAGCTGACAATAAGCCTCATCAAATGTCAGGCGGTCAATGTCAGAGAGTGTCTATTGCTAGAGCGATAGTAGGAAATCCATCAATAATATTAGCTGATGAGCCTACAGGTGCATTGGATTCAAAATCCGGTAGGGATGTCATGGAGATATTGAAGTCTATCTCCATGGATAGACTTGTTATCATGGTAACTCATAATGAGGAACTAGCTAAGCAATATACTGATAGAATCATAAGATTATCAGATGGTAAAGTCATATCAGATACAGATGTAAACGAAGGCTATAATTTAGAAAATCCTATAAGCGATGAAAAGAAAAAGAAAGTTGGATTGGGTTTTGTTGGTGCTATAAAAACTGGTGTAAGACATACAGTAAATAGATTGGGTCGATCTATGAGTGTGGCTTTGACAACAACATTTGGAATCATGGCTTTGGGATTTTCTTTAGCTTTGGCAAATGGCTTTAGCTTTTATGTAAACAGAGTCAATCAAGTAACTGGATCTAATGCACCTATAGTGATCAATGCTTATTCTACTTCTTCTGCCGGTGCTTCTTGGTCTAACTATAACCAAACAGAAGAATATCCCAGCGATGATTCTATCTATCCTACTTATTCACCCACTGGAACTGATACTTATAAATATAACAACTTTACTGATAAGTTTTATAACTACCTGCAAGAGTTGAAGAATGATGGTATTTTGACTGATTACAAAATGAAGAGGAGTGAAGATGATTCTTTGAAAGTCATAACATCCTATCCAAGTAGCTTGAATATTGAGAATTCAGGTCTCGATGGAAATAGTGGTTATAAAACAGTAGATGTATCTATGCGCTCTGCTATGTCTAGTGGAACTGGTGGAAATTCAGCAGTAGCCAATACAGTATTTCATCCTTTGATAAATAATTATGAAGAGAATTATGATCTTTTAGCTGGAAAACTACCTACATCTAAAGATGAACTTGTAATGATTGTAGATTATAGAAATGCCGTTAGTTTTAAAACTTTACAAGAATTAGGATTTTATAATCCTTCTGATACCCAGGAAGATGTCTATGATGCAACTTTAACTACTCATGTAAAGCCTGTCACCTTCGATAAAATTCTCGGTAAGGAATATAAAATATTCAGTATTGATGATTGTTATGTGAAATCTTCTGATTTCCATGGCGATGTTAAAAATACAGCTTTTCCTTCTTTTGAAAATATAGAAGATGATGATGGTAAAACAAAGACTATCAATAGATACTATCCAAAGACTACTATGCAACTAGCTAATGAAAATCCTAACGAATCAGATAGGACTGGTGTAACAGCTAAGATAGTCGGAATAATAAGACCTAAGAAGACGATAAAGAAAGGTATTATGAATTCGGGAATAGGATTTGTTCAGGATAGCAATACTGATGAAAAGAATGGACTATTAGAAACGATTAGATCATTTAACCAATCCTTTTCGATGCTGGATGATTTCAAAAATGCCTTTGTTAGAAAGACTCCATACAAATATGATTCTATATCCGGTAATTATATAAAGCAGGATAAGATATCATCCATCGATATGGCAAAAGAGATATCTAATGAATTCTTTGATGGCAACAAGTTAAAGGAAGAGATTAATTATTCAAAATTACAAGAAATATTGGAGAAATATTTCACTGCCTATATTACTTATTCGAGCATCTTCAATCCATCTAATTCATATGATGTCAATAACTATACAGATGGATATTTGTATGGGTTTAAAGCTTATAAGAATTTAAGGAATTATTTCATTACTGCAAATTCTTTAGGCTTAGATTTCACTACTTATGAACTCAAAGGAATCACTTTAACAGATACTACTGCAATTGAATCCTTCATTAGAGGATTGGTCAGCGACTTCCTTGAAGAGGATGTTGAATCTTATTACAATAAAGTCTTGGCTCTAGGTCAATTAGCTTATGTTCAGGCGAATGTTTCTACAATTGTCTTACTTCCAAATTCTATATCAGAAGCTAAAGTTGTCATTGAAAAACTCAATGAGTTTAACGATTATTCCAAGTATGACAATACGATAGAAGGCGGAGATCCGTATCACGCAAAGGACAAGAGTGAAGTCATAGCTTTTACTGATACTACATGGGATATGACTCAAGATATCGGTCAAGCTATCGATATGACTAACATCATATTGGAGGTATTTGCTGTTATCACATTAATAGGATCGGGTATTGTATGTATTAGTGTTACCAACATGTCTGTTCTTGAAAGAAAGAAGGAAATCGGACTTTTAAGATCCTTAGGTGCTTCGCAAAAAGACATAGGTTGGGTGTTTGAATCTGAAAGCTTTATAGTTGGATTAGTAGGTGGGTTGTTGGGGTGTTTCTTGACCTATATATTAACTTTCCCTATAAACGCATTGGTAAATACATTCTATCCTAGCTATAACGTAGGAAATATTGCCGATATGGCCTGGTGGCATCCGATAGTTTTAGTTTTATTAGCTGTTGTTTTAACGACGATTTCTGCTTTGATTCCTTCCTTGAAAGCAGCCAAGAAGAAACCTGTGGAATGCTTGAGAAGTGACCAATAACAATGTATGATATGAATTTATAAGGAATAGCAAATATGGATTTAAATATTACTCCAGGTAGAAGCTTGAATCTTCTTTATATAATCTTGGATAGTATTTTTGTTATATTCTATGTTTGTTTCTTGTTTTATAAGAAAAGAAAAGATGCTGCAATTATTGGATTGATATTTGGTGTCGTTTATTACATTGTAGATTATGTTTTCTTCTATCATGTCAGTCGTTCTAGAGTAGTTATTTTCAATGGTGAATATGCTTCGGAATTAGGATATGCCATGTATTTGTTATGGCATGAATTATCTAGTGGAATAACTAATTTTAGTCTTTTATGGCTTTGTATAAGTAAAGATAAAGATTTGAAATTATGGTTGATATTAGTCATTGGATGGTGGCTTATATGCCCTGCAATATCCGAACTTGGTGGAAGTAGAAATATTGTTACATATAGGACAACTACTGCTTACCATGGTCCTATGGCTATAATCCTAGCTATAGGATACTTTGCTTTGATTATCTATGACTTTATGGTACCCAAAGAAAAAAGAGTGAATATTCTATGGTTGAATTTAATTGGAATAGGTGTTCAATTCGCATGGGAAGGAGCATTCCTTCTATATGGAATTAGAGAATGGAATTCAGCTTCTATTCCTACATTGCTGATAGATTCTTTGATAGAAACTAATTTGGGCATGCCCTATTTATATGTTATTTATAGATATTATTTAAAGAAAAAAGAAGAACATTCTAAAAAGAAGAACAAGGTTGCTAACTTGCAATCTAATAATGATAAAGGAGCTGTTCAATGATCGACCTATATCTAGTTAGACATGGTGAAACGTCTTATAACTTGAATAAACTCATCCAAGGTCAAAAGGATATTCCTCTTTCTATAGTAGGAGAACAAGGGGCTTTTGAATTAGGAGCAGCCTTGAAAGAAAAAGGGATTTCTTTCGATTATTATTTGTCTTCTCCTCTAAAAAGAGCTGTGGAAACAGCACAGATTATCAGATTTCAATTGAATCAAACTGATAAGTCCATTAAAACGATGGATGAATTTAAAGAAAGATCTTTCGGGGTTTTTGAAGGAACTCATTTTTATAATATCTCTGAAATATACGATAATCCTTTATTACAAAATGCTGATGGTTTTGAAAAAAATGAATCATTGCTTAGAAGAGTCGATTCAGGGTATAAGAATTTGATTGAGAATTATAAGAATTCCAAATTAGTCTTAGTAACTCATTCAAATATATTGAAGTCGATTTTGATAGACATAAATCCAATGCTATATAATTACAAGACACCGATTCCAAATCTAGCAGTTGTTCAAATAAAAATCGATGACCTTGGTAATAGCAAAGTCATCGATTTGAACTTACTGAAGAATAATAAACTAGATACGACTGCTTAATAATTAGTCGACATTCAGCACTGTTACAAATGCTCCACTGATTAATACATATACTTCGAATGTTGAGCCATCTTCTCTTTTTATATTGTATTCCACTAAGTTTCCAATATAGTATGCAGCAATATCCTTGTCTGTTTGTTTAGGAATATAGGAAAATTCTGTTTCTCCTAGGCTATTGGTAGTTTTTTCCGTAAGATGAAAATCTTCTAAAGCGTTTGGATTATAAATTTTTGAAAGTTGTTGAACTACTACGTCCCATATAATAACTAGAGTCTATTGGCACCCAAATTTAATGACAATGAATTCAATACGACAGTAATTGAGCTCAATGCCATACATAGGGAAGCTATCATCGGATTCAAAGCAAAATAAATAGGAGGAAAATATAAGATTCCTGCGGCAAATGGAATTGCAATTGAATTGTAGAAGAAAGCCCAGAATAAGTTTGTCTTGATTTTATTCTTTACTTTTTTGCTTAACTCCATAGACTTAACTACATCTATCAAATCACTCTTTATCAAAATTATCGATGCAGAATCTATGGCTATATCACTTCCGGCACCAATTGCAATTCCTACATCTGATTTTATTAAACTAGGTGAATCGTTGATTCCATCACCGACCATTGCAACTTTCAATCCTTCTTTTTGAAGGTTTGAAATAACATTTAATTTATCTTCGGGTTTGACCTCGCTTATAATTTCATCTATTCCGACTAGTGATCCGAAATAAGATGCAGAGTTAGCATTATCACCTGTCAATAGAATAATCCTTTTTTCTTTTTTCTTTAGAATTTCTATTGCATTTTTAGAAGATTCCTTAATGGTGTCTGATACTGAGTAATAACCTATATACTCATCATCCTTTGATACATAAATTATTGTTTGTCCCTTATTCAAAAGAGAATCTATTAATTCTTTTTCTTCTTTTTTTAAAATTGGATTTATAAATTTTATATTTCCAGATTTATAAATATGACCATCGATAATAGCTTGAAGTCCTAATCCTGGTTTATATTCAAAAGAGACAAGATTATCATTACCATTGATATTTTGATTATTTAAATACTCGACCAATGCTTTTGAAATAGGATGATTAGAATTGGATTCTAAAGACAATAAATGATCTAAATCATCTTTTGGAATGTTGATGGATTGGACTGTCATTTTACCAGTTGTAATAGTTCCTGTCTTATCAAAGACAATACAGTCGACGTTGTTTAACTCGTAGAAATCTTGATTCGACTTGATGAGAATTCCATTCTCTGCTCCTAGTTTTGCTCCTATCAATGATGCTACTGGTGTCGCTAATCCTAAGGAGCAAGGACATGATATGACCAAGACTGAAATTGCGAAGTTGAATGCTAAAGATATATCATTGGGTGGAATAGAAGCCCAAACGACAAAAGTGATAATGCTCAAGATAATAACAACGGGCACAAAATATAGAGAAACCCGGTCTACCAACTTCGTGATCTTGGTTTTAGAATCGCTAGCTTGAGAGACCAATTCAACAATTTTATTTAAAGTCGTATCTTTTCCAATTTTGGTTACTTTAAACAAAAAACTACCATTAGTATTTAAAGTGCCAGATATAACATTGGAGTCTTTTTTCTTAAAAACTGGAACTGATTCACCTGTTATAGATGACTCATCTATATCGCCATTTCCAGATATGATTACTCCGTCTAATGGGATTCTATCTCCAGGTTTTACAGAGATGATATCTCCGATTTTTATATCTTTAATCTTAGTTTTAATTTCAATTCCATCGATCATAACAAAGGCTGTTTCAGGTATTAGCTTCATCATTTTACCTATGGCATTTAATGTGGAATTTATCGACTTTGACTCGAGATATTTTCCAAGGCTTACTAAGCCTATGATTGTTCCTGCACTTTCTAAATATAGATTCATTCCAAGTTTATGAATCTCTTCCATATTAGAGAATGAATCTTGTACTTGTAAAACAATAATCTTAATGAAAACATATAATCCATATATTATTGCAGCTAAACTACCTATAGAAATTAATGAATCCATATTCGGGTGCAAGCTTATCAATGCTTTTGTGCCACTGGTAAAGTAATTGAAGTTCAAAACTAATATTGGAATTAATATAACTAATTGTATTGGAATTAAGATGAATGGATTGTTTGTTATAAACACTCCACCACATTCCATTGCAATCATTGGACCCATAGCAAAAATCATCAATAATATGACGAATGCCAAAGTGATTATTAGATTTATCTTTTTCTTTTTTAATTCATTGTTTCTTTTGTTCAACATCATTTGATATGGTTCTTCTTCATAGATAGATGCATCATAACCAGACTTTTGAACAGCTGATATAATTATATTCTCATCGACCTTCTTAGGAGAATAATCGACAAGCATCGTATTGTTGATCAAAGAAACATCCGCACTTTTAACTCCATCTATTGTTTCGACTGCATGCTTTACTGTGGCTTGGCATGATGCACAGACCATGCCATCAATATTAAATTTTTTCTTCATATTCAATTAAATCTCTTAAATAATTCAGCCAATTCATCTACAGTTTTTAGATCACCTTTTTTAATGTCATCCACGACACATGTATGTAGATGGTGATCAATCAATTTACTGGATAGACTACCTATAGCTTTATCTATAGCAGATAATTGAGATAATACATCAAAACAATATCTATCATTTTCTATCATCTTTTTCACACCGTTCATCTGACCTATTATTTTATTAAGCCTTATTATTATTTGTCTTTTATCTTCCTCATCTCTCTTTGTCTGTCTACAACAGTTTTTCTCTTTAGTTTCCATAATTTGTCTCTCCTCATACCTATAGTATACGGGGGTAGGGTATAGCAGTCAAACTATTTTCTAATTTCAGGCTGATGAAATTTATATATTTTTTTATAAATTTATCAGGCAAACCATTTTAATTTCAATGAAATTAGCCTAAAATTAAATAAGCATTATGCGGAGGTAAAGGATATGGCTAGTAATGAAGAAAAAATACGTTTTTTAAAGAGTAAAGATGGTAAGGATGTCGTCATCAAATTGTCTGAATACGGATCAAAATTAACTTCTGATGGAAAAGTTATGTATGAGATCAACAAATCCGATGAGCAAGCTGAACAAGAACAAGCATTTACTCCTGTCATCGAACATGGAATGATGAACAACTGGACTGTTTCAGTTCCCAATCATTCAACCGCTAATTTGAATTATATCGATTGGATTGCTGTAGAGACAAACTATGGAATTCATATCATCCAAGTAGGACCTCAAAAGGAGCCTGCAGCTAAGTTCTCTTTGGCCGGAGGAGAAAGAATCATTCGTGCTTATGCCTACGAATGCTCCAAGACCAAGAGACTTTACATCAAGACCAAGTAAACAAAATCCGGAAAATTAATTTCCGGATTTTTTAGTCTTAATTTTCTTTATTTTTGGATTTGCTTTTATTTCATGACTAACTTGATTGATTCCAGCACTAAAGAATGCTTTCAGTACTTCTTTGACGAATTCTTTATCGCTTTCATCTAGTTTAGATATTGAAATAATCACTTGTGGAATATGCTTTTTCAAATCTTTTGAGGTTTGAATTTTGTTATCCATTATTATTCCAAAGACTAGTTTTATAGCTCTTTCTCTTTCTTCTATTGAAAATTTATTCATCCAGGAAGAAGTAGCTTTGGAAAACAATGTCGCAATTTTAGTCAAAGATGGTGATGGGATGAATATGTTTTTCTTTATATCGACTAACCATGTGAAAGGCGAATGCTGATAGACTAGAAATCCATTGCTTTGAATCGTTTTATAGTTGGTCGTATATTCTAGGAGAAGTCCAAATACGGAAGATTGTGGGATAAATTTATGGATTTTATCTTTGACTCTTAAATATTCTTCTTTTTTGGCATAGTCTTTTAGAAATCCAGGCCCGTCATGTGAATATATGGAAATAATATTTTTTTGTTTCTCTTCATCTATGAATGTTCCCGCATAAACTGCTAAGTTTCCGCCTTTTGAATGACCTGTTAATATGAACTTGGAATTAGGATATTTGTTCATGATTCTAGTGGTTTGAATCAAGGCTTCTTCTTGAGAAGGAATAGGGAATTTAAAACACATATCCAGATCTTCGTTCCATCCATTCATCGTTGAATTAGTTCCTTTGTATCCTATGACTTTTATGCCGTCAGGAAGATGAAACAATGTACTTCCGTATTGAAGATTATTATTTAAATTCTCTTTTGATACGAAGTCACAGACTGTTATATCTTTGAATCTTTTAGATTCCTTTATAGATTTGAAAAACTCATGGCTTTTCTTTGGCTTATAAAGCTTATCAATGTTTTTTATTACTTTTTCTTTCGATAGAAGTTTGTTTAGGCTTATAGGGTTTGAATCTAATTCTTTTACAACATCCTTAGGAATTTGAAGATAACTTATCCAAGCAAATATAAGACTGTCGATTTCATTAAAAGGATACTCATCAAAGGTTCTTTTTTCTTTTTTTATATAATCGATAAAATTTCTTTTAGCTTCTGAGTTGAAATTTAATTCTTTCGAATATTTAATTTTCTTTTCCATAATCTGTCTTTAAATCGGTAGTATATTACCATTTATTTAACTCGATTTATCTATTGATTGCACATACCCTTTATTTAATTAAAATTATTGTATTCATTTCTTTTAACTATCGTATATATTAATAAATACTATGGAAAAGAATTTAAAAGAAGCCTTGAAAGAAATAGGCATGGAGAACGACACGATATCCTTGATGGTGGATGTGTCTAGTTTGGAAGAAGTGAAGTATTATTATTCAGTTTTTGGATGGAAGATTTCTTCAGAAAAAAGGGATGCTATCTTTCATAGAACATATCATATTGTTTTTGAAAGAGATCACTTTATCGACAATAAGGAAGAACTCCAATTGCTTGAAGTGGAATTTGAAAGCAATGTAAAAAAATTAAATAAAGCCAAGGTTAAGAAACATCAATGGACTAAGATATTCGCCCTTAGCTTTTCTTTGCTATTTTTCGTTTGTTTGGTCTTAGGTCTTTGTTTCTATTTTGGATACCCGGAAGGAATCCCTTTATATGCATCCATAATTCTTCTTTCTCTCTCTGGAGTTTTCTTTATCTTATGTCCCTGCTTTTGTATTCCTACTTTTAAGATGGAGAACAAGAAATTTAATACAGAGTTTAAATCATTAGTCAAAGAAAGAAAAAGAATAATAGAAGATACTAGGAAGGTTAGGCCTTGATTATGAGAAAAAGTTTTAGAAGAATTCCTCGTAAACAAGAGGAGATATTTAAGATAAAGACCGATTCAAATTTCATAGGTCTTTTAAGGTTAGGTTTTTTGGGCATACTTATATTAGCCCAAGTTGCTATTCTTATATTGTTGAGCATATGGGTTGCAGAAGTCTTTGTCTGGTACTTGGTGATCACTGCTGTATTATCTATTTTATGTGCACTTAGTGTTATCGTAAGTGATAAGAATTCTTTGAGTAAGACTGTATGGATCTTATTCTTGCTAGTCTTTTTCCCAGTTAGTTTTATTGTGTACATACTAGCTAGCGATAAATTGTTTTTTAGAGGCGATAAGAAAAAATATCAAAAGATATTCGATAGAACAGAGCAGTGGATTCCTAAAGGGGTAGAAAATGATAATGAAGTAGCTGCTTATTTGAAGAATGCTGGAGGATTTGAAGCTTATCAAAACACTAAATTGACTTATTTTAATACGGGTGCCAAGCTCTTCGATGATGTTTTGACACAAATAGCAAATGCCAAGAAGTATGTCTTCATAGAGTTCTTTATTTTCTCTGATGGAAGATTATTGAATAGAATTTTAAATTTGGTCGAGCCTAAGATTAAAGAAGGATTGGATGTTAGAATCATTTATGATTCATTTGGTAGCCACGCTAAGTTAAAAGATAAAACTTATTTTAGAATGATTAAGATGGGAATTCATGCTTACTCTTTTAACAAACTTACTCCAATACTTACATTTGGCCAAAATTATAGAGACCATAGAAAATATATTATTGTTGATGGTAAGGTGGCTTATACCGGTGGTGCTAATTTAGCTGATGAATATACGAATGAAAAGAGAATGTACGGATATTGGAAAGACGAAGGTCTTAAAGTCGAAGGGGAAGCAGTCGATAGAATGATTCTTGATTTTTTAAGGCATTATGAGTTTGTTAGTAGAAAACACGAAGATTTCAGTCAATTCATGAATCTTTATGAGAAACAAGAATCAAAGTCTTTGGTAGTTCCTTATGTCGACGGATTGGATTATCCTGTTCCTATCGGTAAGAATGCTTACCTTAAATTGATGATGAGTGCCAAGAAGAGACTTTATATAATGACACCCTACTTTGTCGGAGATGATCCTATTTATGATGTTTTGAAGAACAAAGCTATGAGTGGAGTAGATGTAAGAATCATCTTACCAGATGTTCCCGATAAACCCTTGGTCTATATGGTCAGTATGGCAAATGCTGAAGCGTTGCTCAAGTATGGAGTAAAGATTTATACATTGAACAACTGCTTTGTCCATTCAAAAGTTATGTTATCCGATGATGAAACCATCATGGGTTCTATCAATATAGATATGCGTAGCTTTTATCAACAATTTGAAAGTGCAGTTTATACTGATGATAAAGAAATCATTAGAGATGTTAATGAAGATTTTCAAAAATCCTTTGGGAAATCAACTCAAATCAAACCAGAGTCAGCTAAAAAACATAATATTTTCTTTAGATTCTTTGCCATCATTCTCCAATGTTGGAGTCCGTTGATGTAGTTTGTATAAATGGTTTATATCTTCCTATAAGGAAGTTGAACTTTGATTTGTGAACAATATGATAAAATAATTCGGCTTTTAAAATGATTATGAACAGGAAATTTATTAAATTATTTTTGTTGTCTTGTATTAGTTTATCTTTGGCTAGTTGTGATTTGGACATTAAAGGAACAAGTAAATCTGATAGAACTTCTTCTGCCATAGTAACTCCATCTTTTAATATCACCGAAGATAGTATTAAACTGACAATAGGTGAGAAAATGAGATTGTCTTATACTTTGATTGGTGGTGATCAAGACAAAGTGTTGGAGATAACATGGGAATCTTATTCTCCTGATATCGTATCCGTAGATCAAAATGGTGAAGTACAAGGATTAATGATTGGTGAAGCTATTATATTTGCCAGCGTTCCTTCTTTGAATCTTGCAGACTACATCAATATTGAGGTAATCGAAAAAAAAGATGATATTTCTAATGAGAAACCAGAGGATGCTTCAATAGTTATATCTGTTGAGAATACAACTCTCGATATAGGAGATAGTGTGAACTTGGCGTGCAACTACCCAAATGCCGAGTATTACATTTCAAGCGGTGAAGATTATGGAAAAGTTGATAACGATGTTGTATTAGGACTTAATCCAGGAACATTTGGAGTCAAGGCTGTGGTTGGTGATAAATCATCTAAAGAATTATTATTTACCGTAACTGATAACGATCCTTATGAAAATATAAATTCTAATGTTTTCTATTCAAATTATAAGGAAGCAATTTCTTATTCTGATGCCAAATATAGAACACAGCATCACTTCATGTCTGGTTCATTGGCTGAACAAATCGCTACTCCTACAGTCGATTCTAATAGACCGACTTATGATGGTAAATTTATTAGAAATTCAAACTCATACTATTCCGAAAACAATAATGCTTACACGATCGTGGATTCTTTAGGACATGAAGTAGATAAGATTTTTAAAGGTGGAGCGTATGTGACACTAGAGCAAGTAGCTGCTTATGTTTTTGCCTTTGGTAGTACTCCTAGTAATCAAGTGGCTAATAAAAAAACTAAACCTTCTTCTAATGGTTGGGGTAAATACTTGAGAGTAAATGACAATTACTTTTCTAATGATGTCATAAGTTTTCCTGGTGAGCCGGAGCTGCCTCAATCGATACAATATAATGGTAAGATTGTGAATATAAACTATCATGAAATGGATATAGGAACTACCGGAACTGATACTGGTGGCGGATATAAAGTCAGAGTCTACAACGATGGAAAAAGCATCGTGAGAGGAGCTGCTAGAATTTGTTATTCTTATTTTGAAAATAGTCAGTACGAAAATGATGTGAATACTCACTTTGTATTCTATACTTATAATCACTATAGTGACTTCCAGGAATATTTGAATTATTTCAATGGCTGGGGTGAAAGATTTGGCCTAAAGACGGCTGGTGGATCAACGCCCTCACCTTATGTTGAGTCAGTGAAGAGACCACTTTGATAGAAAGGACATTATAAAATGATAACTGAAGAAGAAAGAATTGTTTTTAAAGCGATAGAAGAAGCTGATTCTATTGTTTTTTTCGGCCATAAGAATCCGGATGGTGATTGTGTCGGAAGTGTCATGGGAATGAAACATGCAATCATGGAGTTATTCCCCGACAAGAAAGTCTACGGTGTTGGAACTCATCCAAGCTACTTGCCTTCGTTTATAGAAGAAGCTGATCAAATTAGTGATGAAGTTATTGAAAATTCATTGGCTGTTGTTGTCGATGTCTCTGACTCATATAGAGTTGAGGATCAAAGATTCTTAAAAGCCAAGAAGATTGTTTGTGTCGATCATCATATTAAATCTTCAGAAGTTGATTTTCCTGTCTATAGAGTAGAAGATGCACCTAGCGCAACTTGGGTTTTATCTAAATGCTTATTGGATTTCTACGGAAAGATTCCTTCTTCAGCGGCTCCTTATTTATTTGTCGGCCTCATTACTGATACTGGAAGATTTCAGTTTGATTCGGAACCAGAGACTCTAGAAATAGCGGAAAAATTAATACTAGCTGGAACTGATTACAAATCGATTTATAGGGATTTATATAAACAAAAGAGTGCCGACTTGAGATTTAGATCTTTTGTATATTCTCATTTTGTCTTTGATGGATTGGTGACTTATGTTGAAATTCATAAGGAAGATTATCTTCCATTAGGAATGACTGAGAATGATGCCGGCAGCAAAGTAAATCTAATCTCTCAGTTAGACAATCATCCTATTTGGGTTTCGTTTTGTGAGCAAAACGATGGTCAAATAAGAGTCGAATTTAGAAGTGATGGTTCATATGATGTCCAACAAGTAGCAGTCAAATTCGGCGGTGGTGGACACCTTTGCGCCAGCGGCTGTCGTTTAGATTCATTCGATAAGGTTAAGGAAGTAGTTGCCGCTTGTAACCAAGCTAGAAGAATTAAGTAGGTTAAGATGAATAAGAACCCACAAAAATCTATAAACATTGAGGATAGCTTTCTTTTAAAGAAAGGTCTTTCTGATGAGGAAGTATCAATTCAAATAAAGAATAAGCTTTCAAATAGACCGATATGGGATTTTTGGAGTTCTTATTTTGTTATAGTCATAAAGAATTTATTCAATTGGTTCAATATTATTCTGTTCGGAGTCGCCATTGCTTTTTTAATCTTAGGCGTCGGATTTGGTAATAGCGAATTTGGAATTAGCAAATACGCTTTTTTGATCATAGTATTCATCAATTTGATTATTGGAGTTTATCAAGAGTGTAAAGCTAAACGAACGTTGAATAAATTGAGAATTGTAAATACACCTAAAATCAAAGTGCTAAGATGTGGAGAAATAGTCGAAATAATGACTGATGACATCGTCGAGAATGATTTGATCTTAGTTGAAAGAGGAATACAAATTCCAGTCGATGGAATTATATTGGATGGATTTTTGGCTTTGAACGAATCCATGTTGACAGGTGAACAAATAGAAAAGAAGAAATCTGTAGGGGATATGGTCTTTGGTGGAACTATTGTGAATGAAGGAACAGCAAAGATCAAAGTAACCGCTGTAGGTAAAAAGACTTATTCCAATAAGTTGAAGAAAGAAATTCAAAAACAAGAGAAGCCTAAATCAGAGATGGTTAGAGGAGTACATGTCATCGTATTGATGCTATCTTTATTGATAATTCCTTTTGCCTGTGTGACTGGCTATACAGCTTATCAAAATATAATTTCTCACGGATTAACTATAACTAATAGCTCGATTCAATCTATCGCTGTTGAGATTGGAACTACTATAGTCGGTGCAATCCCGACTGGATTGGTCTTACTGACTTCGACAAGATGTGCATTATCTATTATTTCTTTATATAAGAAAAACACTGCGATTAGAGAGCTCAGAGCAGTCGAAGGATTGGCTTATTCCAAAGCTGTTTGTCTTGATAAGACAGGAACTTTGACCACTGGAAAAATGGTTTTAAATTCGACTCAATTTATATATAGCAATTCTTCTTATGTTGTTGAAAGACTTAAGAGTGTATTAGCTTTGGTTCCTGATAATTCAGAGTCTATAAATGCATTGAGGAGGGAGTTCAAGAACGATGGTAGTAATCTCAATGCCAAGGAAATCGTTCCATTTAATTCTAAAATTAAATATTCTGGATGTGTATTCGAAGATGAACCTGATTTCTTATTCGCATTAGGAGCTCCTTCTTTCCTGCTCGATGATTCATTCAAATCCCTTTTAAAAGAAATTGATAGTAAAGCTAAACAAGGCTATAGAATCATGGTATTCGTCAAAAAGAATATCAAAACTAATGAGGTTATTCCTCTTTGTTATTTAGTCTTATCTGATGAAATTAGACCTTATGTTAAAGATGCTATTGAGCATTTGATTAAATCTAATGTCGAATTAAAAATATTTACTGGTGATAATCCTTTGACTGCTTCGTATATCGCAAAGAGATTGGGATTTGTCGGTGCAGAAAATTATGTAGATTTAACCGGAGTTAAAGATGAAGATTTACCCACTTTGATAAAAGATAAAGTCGTATTTGGAAGGTGTACACCTGAGCAAAAGAAGTTACTGGTTCAAGCTATTCAAAAGCAAGGAAAAAAAGTCACCATGGTCATCGATGGCCTCAATGATTTATTGGCTTGTAAGGCTAGTGACTGTTCTGTCGCTATTTCTCATGAAGGAGCTGCTCCTGCTGTATCGCAAGTAGCTGATGTCACTATCATGGATGGTTCTTTTATCCATATGCCAGAGATCATTAAAGAAGGTAGGAAGAGTGTCAACGATATCGAGAGAAGTTCGACATTGTTCTTAATGAAGTCTTTCTTGGCTTTAGGATTATCTGGTTTCTCGCCATTGTTCGGTCATCTTCCTTACTCAATAGAAGGTTTATATCTTGTCACTTGGTTCATTACAGGTTTAGGTGGATTCCTATTAGGTCTTGAAGATACCAATGATGAGATAAAAGGGAAATTCTTTACTAATGTCTTATCTAAGTCTATTCCTTCTTCTTTATTTTTATTGGTTGTCGTAGTGACTGTACAGAGTTTAGTATTCACTAATATTATTCCATATGCTATAGTCGAGACTAGATATGGTGCTACTTTGATGGAAGAAATCAAATATGATTCTGGTAGTAAATTGAGTTACAACGACTTTCAAACACTTTATAATTCATTAGTTCTATCCGGTCAAATCTCTAGCCAGGATTTCTATAGAAATATAATTGTTTTAGAAGAGGCATTAGCAATATTGAGCTGTGTCATAGCATCATTTGCGGTTCTTTTGAAGACAATAATGCCTTTGAATAAATTTAGAATCTTCGCATTTGGAGTAGTAGTATTCTGTGTCTTATTCTTCTTGTTATTGATTCCTAATTTCTTCTTAGGAGTCGATAGTGTGCCTAAGGATGTAAGAATGAAACCAATCCTATTATTTGGAAAAAATTCAAGCCTTTACTATTTATCCGTTGAAGTTCCACTAGCGTGGATTTGGTTGCTCTTCTTATTCATATTCTCTTATCCTATTCTATCTATTATTTCTAATCTATCTAACAGATTTATCTTCCATACGACTACTAAACTCGAAAGAATATTTACAAAGATTGATTTGAAAAATGATGATTCTTTAAAAAATTCATTCAAGTTTTTATCAAAATGATATAGGTTTATATCCCCTTTATCATTTTTGAATAACAACTTCCTTAAATCTTCTTTATAATTTCAAGGTAATGGAGGGTAGTTATGAAAAATTTGTTTGATTTGACTGGAAAAGTAGCTTTGGTCAATGGTGCCAGTAGCGGACTTGGAGCTTCAGCGGCTGTTGCATATGCTGAGTATGGTGCTGATGTTATCATCTGTGCTAGACGTATCGAAAAATTAGAGGAAGTAAAGAAGCAGATAGAAGCCTTGGGAAGAAAATGTCTAGCTGTTAAATGCGATGCTACCGTTGAAGATGAAATAAAAAATGCTGTTCAAAAAGGAATAGAAGCTTTTGGTCATATCGATATTTTGCTGAATAATGCTGGAATTGCAGTGAGAGGCGGAGTCGATTCGTTGAATGTTGAAGATTGGGACAAATCTTTCAATACTAATGTCAGATCTGATTTTCTCTTTAGCAAGTACGTAATTCCTCATATGATCGAACAAAAATATGGAAAAGTCGTAAATGTAGCTAGTGTCAATGCCGTGGTCGGAGATAAGGATGATAGATTTATAAGACATGCTTACAACGCATCTAAATCTGCCGTCTTAGGTTTGACTATCGGAATGGCTGATAGTTATGGAAAATACGGCATTACTGTAAATGCTATTGGACCTGGATTATTCGAGACGGAAATGACACAGAACACCTTGTTTAAATCACCTCAGTTTTTAGGCTATTACGGTCAAATAAATCCTATGGGAAGACCGGGTGCCAAAGGTGAATTGAATGGAACTGTCATATATTTATCTAGCGACGCATCTTCTTATGTCACAGGTGAATTCATCTTGGTAGATGGTGGAGCAACTTTAGTTTAATAATTTGAGAATAGATATCAAAAAAGCCAAGGCTAGAATCCTTGGCTTTTTATATGGCGCTTTTTACTAGAATTTAAGTCTAATCGTATTGTATCAAATCATATCTTACCAACTCATATCGTATTCTCCAGATTATCTAATTTATCTCTCTTTATATACGATAGCAGCATGTTTAGGGAGGATAATCTTGTTTTCTTTAACTTCTATGCTTCCTATCGATAATTCGAGTAAACCAGGTTTCAAATCGATCTCCATTGGCTCATCTTTGAGGTTCATGGCAATCAAAGTTTTTCCTCTTCTATAGGATAAAGGCTTGTCTAATAATTCGAATCCATCATGCTTTGTCAAATCTTCGTTTGCATCTCTAAGTTTATTCAATGCTTTGATTAGATTCAACAAACTTGTCTCATCCTTTATCTGGCTTTCTATATCTTTGTCCTTGTTGTTGTAGGGTAGATACAGAGGTCCATCAGTTTTGGAAAATCCATGATTCTTCATGGATTTGTCCCAATTCATTACAAATCTTGCACCAGTTCTTTGGAATCCACCATCTTTTGATGGATAGCCACGTCTTGTAGTTTGCGTTCCTTCATCACCAGCGAAAACGAAAGGAATACCTGGCATTGTAAACAAGAATAAGTAGGCGAGTTTCAAATCATCACCTTTTAGGGAATCTGCGATTCTGAAAGTGTCATGATTGCCAGAAATCGGAGCAAGATAATGACCGGGTTTATCTTCTTGTTCTTTGATTCTATAGACTAAATCTTTAATGGCCGTGTCATATAATTCTTGATCGAACTTTTCGAATAATGGCTGGCCGTGCATCTTTCCATCAGATTCATACTCATAGCCTTTTCTAAAGAAAGCATAGGAGAAATTGGATTGGTGATCTAGAACGAAGTCCATATCGAATCCACCGCTTAATGATTGGTGTGGGTTAGACCATTCGGATACAGCAATCATATTTGGATATTCTTTTCTTACTTCTCCAAACATGTATCTCCAACATTCTTGGGTTGCATCTTTATTGTCAGTATCGTTTTTCACTAAGGAATCAGCCATATCGCATCTATAGCCGTCGACTCCTTTAGAACACCAGAATTTCATGACATCGACTATGAAATCTCTTGTTTTCTTAGGACCTTCGTCAGTTGTCTTTTGTTGCCAAGATCTTGTGATCTTATTGAATCCGTAATTCAAAGCAGGTTGGTGTACGAAGAAGTTCACCATAAAGGCACCATCTCTGTCATACAAACCTCTTACTACGGCATAGTCTGAATCCCAAGTCCAAGCGCTGTCAGTCCAAATGAACATCGAGCTGTTTTTGTTCATTCTGGATTTAGCAGAGTCTTTGAAATAAGGGGAGTCCCATGACATATGACCAGCTACTAAATCAAAGATGACCAGCAAACCTCTTTTATGACATTCTTTGATCAATCTATAAGCATCGGCATTTGTACCAAATTTCGGATCAATCTTTTTAAAGTCGATGATATCATATCCACCATCTTTGAAGTTGCTCAAGAAGAATGGATTGAACCAAATTCCTTTAAATCCCAAGGATTTTACATAATCAAGTTTCTTGATTATACCCTTGATATCTCCAATTCCATCTCCGTTTGAATCGTAGAAGGAAGTTGGATAAATTTCATAAAACGATAAGTTACCGTTTTTCATCATTAGGCTCCTTTGTATTCGTAATTAATTTGTATAGTTTCATATGAATACTGTTGAGTCTCATCGTTGTAGTATTTTCCTATGTATGAACTGAGCATTCCGATTTTATCAACATTTAGAATTATATCCAAATATTGATCTCTTCTATCCTCTGATTCTCCAGACATGGGAGGATCATAAGTTATAAATTCTTTAACTTCGGATACTGTCATCAAGTCGGAAAACCTACTAGATTGAGTCTTCAAAAATTGTCCATAATATAAACCATACATATATGTATCAGAGTCGCCAAAGATTTTGGATACTAAATTATTATAATAGCCGTTTCCTTTATCTTCAGTATCTTTCTTCTCTTCTTTATTATCCTTAGTTTCTATTATATCTATCAGATAAGTATCCTTTTCTTTTGAGTACTCTATGACCTTATTTTGATGCGTCAATCCTTCTGATACAAGTGTTCCGGAATAGGTCACATCGTATGTACAATAAAGAATATCGATGTTTGAATCGGTAACACCTTCGTATTTGTATGTGAATTTACTGATCTTTTGGCCGATTACATCACCTTTAAATTGATTGTTATCATAAACATTCATTTCACTAGTATATGTAATAGTCTTAACTTTATTCACCGCATTATAGTAAGTTATGTTCCTTAAAAAAGAAGCGATATCTTCTGGAATAGCTTTACAAGAAACGATGCAAGATGCAAATAGAAGTGCAGGAATAATAAATTTTCTTTTATTCATCGGATAATGTATATGTTGCCTTTATATTTCCATTGGCTTCTCTATCGCTAGTATATGTTTGATTGATAAAGGCTTGTTCATATTTGATACAACCAGTATTATCATACGCTACATATACTGTCCAATGAGCGATACATTTTGTGGGTTTGGTTTGTTTTTGGATTTTGTCGCTCTTCAAGCCGTAAAAGAATAATTTCATACTCACGTTTTCAGTCGCAAACAACAATCCACCTTCATCAGTTTTGCTGACTTTCATATAGTTGATGCTTCCAACGTTTGCTGATGTTGAAGCCAATGATGAGTTCAAAGTGTCATAAGTTTCTTCGAATTCATCGGTGTTGATCTTCGTAGGCACTGAAAATAAGGCAGATTGGGCTTCGTATCCTGCACCTTCATCTTCGCTTTCTTTAATGGTCATCACATCACCTTTCCATGAGCATGGATAATTTTCAGAATCCCACAAATTCTTGAAGTAGCCTTCAAAATTTGCTTTATATGATTTAGCAGTCGGTGCTTTAAACTCACTTGTGATTTGTTTACCCAAAGTAATGTATTCTTCTTTAGATAAAACCTTTGAAGAGCAACTTCCTAACAATGTCAACGCCAATAAGGATAGTGATAAGAGTTTATTCTTCATAAAAACCTCCTTAGTAGAGACGGATGTTCATTCCAGTCTCAGTGATATGACATTTTGTGATATCGAATACAATCTTTATTTGTTGTCCGATTTCAAATTCTTTATCAGTTTCAAATGAAGCAAAGTGAACTTGCTTAAAATTGTCTTCGTACTGAACTTTTACGAATTTGACATTTTCATAATCAGCAATGTGTATGACCTTTGCATCTATTCCATCATCTTCTGATATCGAATAGGCATTATGAGGAACTTCAATCAAATAATTCTTGCTGAATACCTTTGTTCCTAAGCCTTGAATCAATTTTGCGGAAATCACAGAATTTGAGAAGAAGTAATAATTGTTGACATTGAAGAGGAAGACATTACCGGCCATGACAATGGCATTCTTCTTTTCCTTTTCAAGGTCGGCATATTTCTTTTCGTAATGTGCTTTTAAGCTCTTGATAGGATCGACAAAGGAAGCATAGAATTTCTTTTTCTCATTATAGGCTTGTTTTGCACCATTGACACCTCTCTTATAGGTGGCTTTAACCTTGCTTACTTCATTATCGAAGTTGATATCTATTCCCTTCACTCTCTCTTCTAAGGCATTTGCTTTTTGATCAGTGAATGTGGACATGAACATACGATATTCATCTCTTCTTCTTCCCAAAGCTTCACGATCCTTATTTGTCTTTACAAATTCCTCATAAGAATGCTTTTCTTGAATTCTAAGGCCATTGTAAAGCTCGTTATTCTTAGCCTTGGCTTCTTTTACATCAGCTTTATGCTTTGCTTTCAACTCTTTTAAAGTATCGTCCTTTGCATGCTTAAGCTTTGCAATGCTCTCTGCTTTTTGCTTTTTCAAGCTTTCCAAGTCAAGTTTAGCCTTTTCTTGTCTAGTTTTAACCAATTCGGAATATGTGTTATTTCTAGCTGCTTGGTCTTCGATTCTATCGGCATTTTTGAATTCTTCAGGGATTGTGTTTTCGTAATCTCTCTTGTAATCTTCATGGGCCTTGGCAATCAATGCATCATATTTTTCTGCAGCCTCTTTTTCTCTTCTTGCCTTTTCATCTAAGAACTTTTGGTTATTATTTGTTTGACTCAAGGCAGTCTTTAAATTGTAGAAGTTTCCATTGAAAGAGTCGAATTGATCGATAGGAGCGATAACTTCTTCATTATTCTCTGAGACAGTGATACGTGAGAAATCAATTCCTATATTCATATCTGTGTTAGAAGGAACTTCTTTATCACTTAAGGCAAACACAACTCTACCACCTATTTCGAGGTGTAATAGCTTTACATCGCCAATAATTTCAGTCTTCAAACAAGTAGCTTTAATGTCGCCTCCATCCAATCTAAAAGCGTCATTAGGGATGGACAATATTCCATCTTGTACTATTTTTTCTCCAAGAATGATTTTTGCTTCTTTTGGAAGAGGCAATTTAGCATTTAAGAAAGACAAATACTTTTCACCGTTCTCTCCAGAATCAATTTTACAATTGATTTTGTTGACTGTAGGTATACGAGGAACAATAGTTTCTTCGGTGTTTTTGTCGAAGAAATAAGTGTGATCCATATCCATGGATACATGAATGATTTTTCCAATTTGAATATTTTCTGGTATAGAAGGAACTTTAATGATGATGTTGGCTTCCTTGTCGGTCATCTCTTCATCATTCAAGTCGATTTCACCATAAATCAAAGCTTCGCTTCCCAATTCCTCAAAGCGTGTTACTCTGACAGGCAAAGAAGCTTTTGTTTCCTCAGTAGAGATATGGAGGTGCTCACAACGGATACCCATTGTGATATCGTGTTTGCCATCTAGATACAAAGGATTGACTTTAATAAAGTCATAGTAAGAAGTTTCCAACTCCTTTTCACTCTTATCGAGTTTTATTTTAACTATCTCTCCATCACGTTTGATTTTTCCGTTGAAGAAATTCATTTGAGGAGTTCCGATGAATCCAGCGACGAACTTGTTTGCAGGGAATTCGTAAAGGTTCTTAGGTGTATCGAATTGTTGCACGGTACCTTTCTTCATAACGACGACTCTATCACCCAAAGTCATAGCTTCGGTTTGGTCGTGAGTGACGTATATAAATGTTGTCTTCAATCTTTGATGAAGTTTTGCAATCTCAGTACGCATAGATGTACGAAGCTTAGCATCGAGGTTAGAAAGAGGTTCATCCAAAAGCATGACCTTAGGATCACGAAGAATAGCTCTTCCCAAAGCGACACGCTGACGCTGTCCACCAGACATTGCCTTAGGCTTTCTATCCAACATTTCAGTCAATCCGAGGATGTTGGCAGCCCACATAACCTTTTGTTGAATGACATCGGAAGGAATGTGACGAAGCTTCAATCCGAATGCCATGTTCTCATAGACAGTCATTTGAGGATACAAAGCATAGTTCTGGAAGACCATTGCTATATCTCTATCCTTAGGTTCAACATCGTTTACAACTTGATTTCCGATGTAGAGTTCACCTGCTGATATCTGTTCCAAACCAGCAATCATACGAAGTGTGGTTGATTTACCACATCCGGAAGGTCCGACAAAGACTATGAACTCGCCATCTTTTATGTCGAGTGTCATATCGGAGACTGCCTTCACGCCTCCAGTATAAACTTTGTAAATGTGTTCTAGTTTTACGCTTGCCATATATTTTCTCCTTATTTTGTTAGGAATAGTATCGAATACGGCTTCATCTCGAATGAATCGCCTTTATTTTCTATTGTAGTGTTGTCTATAGTTAATTCGTCAAGAACTTTTTCAAATCCATCGCTAGTTTTGTATGTGGATGTGTTAATTCCATCGAAGTTATAGACAATTCTAACTTCTTTATCATCTACTTTTTTGTCTATTGAAAGAAGAAGGTTTTCTTTAGAATACTCATCAGAATTGTTTGTTATCTTTCCTTTTATAATAGCATCATTAGACATTCTAATCTTGTTAGCCTTTTTGACGTAGTTTAATAAGGAATTTGAATCTTCAATTTGATCTTTGACTGAGCCCATAGGATAAGTAGAAGGATTTGATCCACTAAAATCATTACAGCTATATGAATCTCCCCATTCTATGTGAGTTCTTTTATCAGGGTCAGAACCACCACCTTGAGCCATTCCAATCTCATCACCATAATAACTGAAGGTGTTTCCGGTCAATGAAGCAAAGCAACCATATAAGAATTTTGCATCAGCAACTTTGGATCTGGTAAATCTTCCTGTGTCATGATTTGATAGGAATGGAGCGGGTATGTGTCCATAACTACCTTCTATCATCGATTTCTCACCATCTAAGAAAGTAGATCTTTGACCTATTTTCTTTAGAACAGCTCCGATAAATCCAGATGCCCCTTGAGCTGGAAAATAGAAGTAAGAATCAATATTTGTATTTTTATAGTAGGCATCGATTATACCATTACTACTCCAGTTTTCTGCGACCACATATCCATACGGATTATCTTCTTTGACTCTCTTTTCTATCTTATTTAAAGCAACATAGTTTTTTGGACCATCACCTAAATAATAATATTTAACAGCGTCAAGTCTCAATCCATCAACTTTAACTTCATTCATGTAGTAATCGATTATTGAATTGAAGTATGTCCAAGCTAGATTTGAATCGAAGTTGAATTCAGGCATATCTGAATCGAATGTAGACTCTACATAGAAAGAATGACCATCAACTCTTCTAAAAACTTTTTCGCCCTGGTTTTGTCCTCTGTCATCGAATACATATAATCGACTATATTCTTCTATTTCATCTTGGGTTAATCCATTGAGAAGATTTTGTTCATTGCCATTAGCTTCCCCTTTTAATTTTGCATAAGCAGCTTTGGCTTTCTTATACATTGCATTTCTTCGAGAAGAGTGATTGATAGCCAAGTCTAGAATAACTTTGATGTTTTTTTCATGGGCTTTTCTCACTAGTGAAATCAAATCATCATTTGTTCCTAAGCTTGGGTCCACTTTGAAATAATCTTCTGTATTATATTTGTGATAAGACGGTGATTGGAATAATGGCGAAAGCCAAATTCCTCTAAATCCCATATCACTTATATAATCGAGTTTATCTTCGATTCCTTTCAAATCTCCGACGCCATCTCCATTAGAATCAGCAAATGCTCCGACAAAAATTTGATAATAAGATCTATAGTTGTCGTCTTCCTCAGGCTCTCTAGCTTGGCTAGAAGATGGACCTTTTTCACAGGAACTCAATATGAGGCAACAACTAGATAATAGTAAGAATATTTGTTTTTTCATATTTTATCCTTTGACTGCTCCACCAGTTACACCTTCTACATAATATTTCTGTAGCCAGAAGAATAAGGCTAAAATAGGAATTGATGTCAAAACACCACCGGCACAGAATGTAGGGAAGTAAATAAGAATTGAGTTCTTTCCTGAAATCATCTGTTGTAAACCAACTGCAACGTTGAACATATTAGGATCTCCTTGAGCGAGGTATGAAGCTTGCATATAGTCTCCCCAAGGTCCTACAAAGGCCATCAAGAATGTGTAGACGACAATAGGCTTAGATAGAGGAAGAATAATCTTAAAGAAGACTGTGTTCTTGTTTGCACCATCTATCATAGCAGCTTCATCCAATGACTTAGGAACTGTATCGAAGTATCCTTTAGCAATGTAGTAACCCATTGCTGATCCGCTGATATAAATCAATATCAATGAATAGATATTTGCTGAAAGACCAATCATCTTAAGGACGAAATAGATGATGACCATACCCAAGAATCCAGGGAACATTCCAAGGATTAGCATGAGGTTCATCAAAGGCTTACGCATTTTGAAACGAAGTCTGGACAATGCATACGCACTGGCTAACTGCAAGACAGTTTGTATTACGGCTGTGATGAGTGAGATAGCGAATGTATTAAGCCACCATTTCCAAAAAGGATAAGTTGCTTCCTTTGAAAAATCGAACAATCTAGCGTAATTATCTAATGTCCATTGTTTAGGAAAGAAATCACTGAAAGAATAGGTTGTCCAATCTGCAAATGAAACTAAAATCAAATATACGAATGGGAATAACCAAATTATAGACATTATAATCAATATAACGTATATAGCTGTATTAGACGCAATCGTACGTCTACGATGTGAAGCAAGTTTTCTTGTTGAACTATTGTTCATAATTGGAAATCCTCCTCATTCTTAACTGATTTGGAGTTGTTGTAGAAAATCAAGGAGAAGAATGCTACTATAACGAAGACCATAATACCTAACACGGCAGCAGTTCCATAATCCTTGTATACGTTAGTCATACAAATCTTATAAATCCAGGTAATCAACAGGTCAGTTTTTCCGACACCATTTAATTGAGTAGGAACATTTGCTACACTGTATGTGAAGTTTGGTCCTCCCTGTGTCAACAAGTAAATGACGTTGAAGTTGTTGATGTTACCGACGAACTGAGAGATTAGGTAAGGTGTTGTGACAAACAACATATAAGGAAGAGTAATCTTGAAATATGTTCTTGCAGGTGAGGCACCATCAATCTTTGCAGATTCATATAAATCACCAGGAATGTTCATCAACAAACCGGTACATATCAACATTGTATATGGAATACCTATCCAAGTGTTAATGATGATTATCATTACTTTGGCAAGAGTTCCATCTATCAGCCAAGGAATATTAGCATTTATCCATCCCCATTTTGTAAGGATTGAATTTACGAATCCTTGGTCTTGGTTGAACATACGGCTGACTAACAACAATGAAATGAACTGAGGAACGGCGATTGTTGTAATCAAGATTGTTCTCCACAACTTCTTCAATTTAATACCTTTCTTGTTGATCATCATAGCGACAATCATTCCTAAGAAATAGTTGGAGAATGTTGCAAAGAATGCCCAAAGCAAAGTCCAAAGCAAAACTTGACTAAATGTTTGAAAGAATACGGCACCATTTCCTGAATTTTCTGATGATTGACCGAATAATTGGGCAAAGTTTGATACTCCGACCCAATCGATCAAACTCTTTGGTGTCAAATGATATGTGTCATAATTGGTAAATGCTATCAAAATCATTATTGAAATAGGAATGATCGTGAATGTAACCAAGCCGACCATAGGAATTGAAAGCAATGTTCTATGATAGCTAGCATCTAAAATATTGTTCAATGTCTCTTTATCACTTGTCTTGATTCCGATTATTGAAGCTTTTTGTAGTTTCAATGAATCTTTTAATTGAGCAATATAAAGAAATGCCAATATCAAAATGAAGAAAATAGCAATTACAGAATAAATCAAAATCTGAAGTGAATCATCGTAAAAATAATATACAGGTGCTCCATTTTGAAAGACTTCAGTGTAACCCATTTGTCCAAATGTGCCTAAGGCACTAAGGTTTTTTGCACCGGCTAATACCATGAAGATTATGAAGAAAACTTCATAAGCGAAGTACAAACAACCTCTAATTATTTGGCGCCTGGTCATTTGGCCGAAGCCCATGATCAAAAAGGAAAGACGTGTACGCCAATCACCATAGACAGCAGCATCTTTAACTGTTTCTACAGGCGATACTAGTTTTTGCCCTAAATTACTTAATTTTGAAGGCAATTTTGAGCAAAAAGAGGCGGTTTTTTCTGGAATTTTTACAAAGAAATGACCTATATTGTAGAAAAATCTTTGAAATCCAGACAAAGACAAATACTCAATCTGTGTCATAGTTTCTCCCTCTTTTACCAAAAACAAGAGAGGCTTTGCTCTCTTGTATCAAATTGAATTGAATTATCTAATTTTACTTAGAAGCTTGGACTGATGCATCAAGCTGTTGAAGTTGAGTCATGATATCATCGTCAGAAACTTCTTTCTTTGCATTCTCATAAGCCCAAGTAGCAAATGTAGCAGGTGCAGTCCAAATGTTTCCAGGAAGGTTAGCTTGAGCATTACCATCAGCACTTTGATTTGCTAATGCACTGATTGCAGCATTGCTCTTGACTTTATCCGTAGCACTGACAGCCTTGGATGAAGGAGCCTGTTGAGATTCATCGAAACGAGCAGATTGTACATCATCGCTGGTAAGATAGTTTGCAATTCCATGCAATACATTCAAACGTTCACCCTTTCCATTAGACTTCAAAGGATTGACACCATAAAGTTTAGTTCCAGCAAATGAACGTATATGTTTGGTTTCATTATCTATTGTAGCATTAGGCAAAGTTGTAGTTTTAACTTTTGGATCAGTATAAGCTGATTTATTTCCTTCGTTATCATTAGCTAATGCCCAAGCACCATTTACACAGAATGCTACGTTATTAACTCCAGGAGCATCTTGAGTATATACAACAGCATCACTACTCATAATTTTCAACATCATCTTAGCTGCCTTCAAACCTTTTTCAGTAGCAAAGTCTGAAGTGACATTCTTGACCGCACCATCTCTATTGTATTCAACATTCCATGATGCACCAAATGTTGTTAAAGCACCGACAGTGTAGAATGCTTCCTTCAAATTGTAAGCAAACTTTTTGCCGTGATCCTCACAATATTTCAACCAATCTTCAATATTGTCGACGATGCTTCCAGCCTTGTTGTCATGTACGATGGCATTAATTCCTTCCAAGCTTGAATCATAATATGTGAAGTATCCATTTGAAGCTGTGTATGCATATCCGACTAACTCGCCATTGAATGTTGCTGATGCATATGCAGTTTCAGACAAAGTTGTCTTCAATTTATTTGCATATTCTTCAGGTACTGTTGCCAATGCACCAGCAGCAGCTAAAGGAGTGCTCTTATCACAAGAGAATGAATATAAATCAGGAGCTGTTTCTGCAGTCCAGTCAGCAACCTCGGAGTCGATTTTATCTTCTCCATGAGCGGTGTAGGCCAATTCATATTTGCTATCAAGCATTTCAGCCTTCAAATATTCATTGGCTTTTCTCATGACGAATGTTTTTTGATCTTCAGCACCGGATAAAACGAGTTTTTCCTTCTTTGCAGGTGTTGGGTCAGGCTTGGCTGAATCAGTTGATCCACTGGTTTTAGATCCACAGCTTGCTAAACTTCCCAAACTAACAAGGCACATTAATGTGCACAAAATTGAATTTTTCTTCATTTTGATTACCCTCCTTGGAATCTTTGATTTTGAAGAACGTTTGAAACTCGGTAAGAGGTTTCAAAGTGACTCTATTTTAGCAAACAACTTTCAAATGTAAATTACTAAAAAGTAAAAAATATCAGTTTTTTTATCCTTCTAAAGGCAATTTATGCACTAAAATTCTAAATTTATGCAATAAAACTTTAAATAATAAGTTTTATGGTTGTTTTTTGGATTTAAAGAAATTTTATAAACATTCACAAATTTTAAAATAAAACTCGGTATACGAAAGGCTTTTCAATTATTTTCACTAAAGTTTTAAAAAAAGGCCTTGCATTTAGGCCTTATTTTTATTTAATTCTTTATTACTATATATCCGTAAGAACTAAGTCTGTTCTTGCTCTTGTCATAGTTATGCTCGATAACTACCTCGTCTATATCTTCATTTAAATCTATATAGTCTTTTCTTGTATTTAATAATACTTTATAAGACTTCTTTTCATCTATATACCTTTTAATAATAAGTAAATCTTTACAGGTTTCTATCTTTATTCTTCCAGTTATGAACTCGTTTAGTTGTTTTAAAGACAATATAGATTTATAGGTGTTTTGAAATTCTTTGTTTTTATCCAAAGAATTCCAATCTATAGGTGCTCTATTTAATGGATCACTTCCACCTTCCATTCCTAGCTCATCTCCATAGTAAGACATGAACATCCCTGGATATGATACAGCTAATAAGGTTGCTAGTAGTGTTTTATCTTCATTACCTTCAGCTAAGGTTTTGAATCTTGGCGTATCATGAGAGGAAATCAAATTGAACATAGATAAATCGTTGTTCCATGAATATCTAGCTAATAAATCTATCAATCTTTCTCTAGCTGTTCTGGCATTTATTATTTCATTTGCTATCAATTCTATAGCAATCTTTCTAAATTGATAATTCATGACCCCATCGAATTGATTTCCTTCAAGATAGTTTTCACTTGCCATCCAATCCTCACCTATCATCAAAATAGATGAATTTATGGATCTTAATGTTTGATGTACATTGATCCAAAACACATGAGCTACTTCATCTGCTACATCAAATCTCCATCCATCTATGTTGTATTTAGATGTTATAGTGTTCAAAACTTTACAACCAAATTCTATTACTTTAGGGTTCTCAGTTCTTAATTTTGGCATGTATCCTGCACTTCCAAAAGTAAGATAATTCATTTTATTGAAATCTGGTTTTCCATCACAATAATAGAAATCGAAGTATTTCGATTCCTTTCCATTTTCCATAACATCCTGGAACATATCATTTTTATAAGAAGAATGATTAAATACACCATCTAAAACTATCGACATTCCATTAGAATGGATTCTATCGACTAACTCCTTAAAACCTTTTTCGCCACCAAGTCTATCGTCTATCTTCAAATAATCTTCTACATCATATCTATGGTTTGATGACGATTTGAATATAGGTGTTAAATAGATGGTTGTAATTCCTAAATCTTTGAGATATTGAAGATGATCTTCTATTCCTTTAAAGTCACCTCCAAAGAAGGAGTGGCTGTTTGGTGTGTCACCCACTTTTAGATTTACATCCTTCATACAAGGCTTCGAATAATCACCTATTGCGAATCTATCTGGGAAGATTTGAATAACAGCCCCCTTTTTCCTTGCTATGGAAGGAATTATTGTTTCCTCGCTATCGAATATATGACATATTTGGAAGAAATTATCTATAGGATCTTTATTTTCATTTAAAGTATGAAGCCCATCGCTGAAGAAATAGCCTTCTTTGTTGTCCTCAGCTAGTTTTACTTTAAAAGCATAGGTAAATCTTCTGTCATCCTTTAGCTTTAAAGTCGATTCAAATACTTGAATAGAATCATTTTCTAATTCTATCTTCATAGGCTCTGATTCTAGGAGTGGGCTGTTATATTTCTTAGCTCCGTAAATAACTTTAGCTTCAGATAAATAGCCCTTTTTTGCTATTAATCTTATAGAGACGCTTCCATCCTCATTAGTCCATCTAAAATTCTTACTTTGATAATGAAAAATATTTAAATTTGCCATAACTTCCTCCTAAGATATATAAACCTTCTCGTATATCTTAGCAAGCAAATTACAAAAAGTGGAAATAATGAGATTTTTCTAATTTATTCGATGCGTTTCAGGCATCCTATTTTTCCTTAAAATCGATATATTAGTTTTTCTTTAATATTAAAAAGCAATGCCGAGGGGGATTGGCATTGCTTTTAGTTTTAATATACTTTCAAATAGAATCAACTATGAATTTAAAGAATTACGGAAAGGTTCAGCTTTAGAACGAAGCTTAACGAACTCAGCTTCAATCTTCATTTCACGCTCCAAAGCCTTATCCTTCTTAGCTTTTTCAGCTAATTCAGCCTGGTGTCTTTGTTCTTCAGTCATAGCATCTAGCTTGGCTTTAGCTTTAGCATCAGCTTTGGCTTTCTTTTCTGCCTTCTTAGCATCAGCATAAGCTTTCTTTTCAGCGGCGGACTTTGCCTTTTCAGCTTCTTTAGCCTCGTAAGCGGCTAACTCATTTTCATAATTGAGACCTTTCTTTTCACAACGAGCTTTGAGTTCGTTGAGATCGTTTTCTCTAGACATTCTCTTGGATTCTTCTTCTTGAAGCTTCAAGGTCTCTTCGGCAGAAACATAGGTGATTCCCTTAGCTTCTGCAGCAGCTTTTTGATCGGCTACGATAGTTTCATGGTCGATCTTAGAGAACTTCTCGACATTCATGAAGAAGAAGAGGATAGCAATACATGCGTAGCAGATTGTTTCTCCACCAATGAATGTCCAAAGTGTAGCTTGTTGGACATTGCCCAAGTTTTCCGTGATTTTTTCACTATTATATCCGGCAGCAACAAGAACGGCGTTGATTATTCCATTGGCGATTCCAGTCATACCGGCCATGATGGCTCCGTAGACGGTCATGGTCAAACCATCAGTACGAATTCCATATACAGCTTCTTCATGATCGAGCATATCAGCCATCAAAGCAAGGGAGATATACATAGCAGGAGTGCTTCCTAAAGCTTTGATGACGAATGATGTAGTTACAAGAGCGAAGTTTGAAGGATCGATGAAACCGATAGCTCCACCAATTACTGAAATAAAAGCACCGAATAAGATTGACTTGCCTTTTCCAATCTTGTTAGCCAAAGGCCATACGAGCAACATACCTACAGCAGTAGGAATAGCACCGATGATTGAAAGGGTTCCTTGGAAGGTTCCACCATTAGCGGCAGAGTAAACTCCGTCGATGGCAAACCAAGACTGGCAGTAGTAAATCTGTGAGCAGTTCTTCAACATACCACCGAGTTGGTAGAGGAAGAAGAAACAGATGATAATCCACCAATATTTGTCTTTCAAGCATACTTTAGCTTGCTTGGAGAGAGGAATAGCTTTCTTTTGCTCGGCTCCATCCCCTTGTTGCAATGAGAAGGACTCTTCAGTGATTCTTTCACGAGTGAAGTAGTACTCGATGATAGTTCCGATGAAGGTGATTACCATCAAAGCGATGACGAAGATTCTCCAATGGTCGTAAGAAGCTTGAGAATCAATTCCACCCTCCTTATCGACAAACAACAATCCCATGAAGAAAGGAAGAATCATGGAAGTCAATCCCATAGCTGCCAAAGCGGTAGCATTGGAGATTGTAGCCAACAAAGAACGATCAGTACTATTTCTTGTGGATAGAGTGACCAATGAACTATGTGGTGTGTAATAGAATGGATAAGCTACAGCAAACCAAAGGTTGTATCCGATGGCGAATACTACTAATGTGATAATTGAAGTAGGGGATTCTGCAGTATTAAAAGGTGTAGCTATGAACAAGACAATTAATGCGACGACAGACAAGACTGCGGAAAGCAAGAGAATAGGACGAGCTTTTCCTGCACGGGTCTTTGAGTGGTCCATCAAACGTCCGACGACAATGTTTCCTAAGACGACGAAGATGACTGAAATAATAGGAAGCCATGTTAAGAAGTCCTTGGCCCAAACAGTCATGTTGAGTACATCTGTCATGTACTTATTCAAGTAGCCTGACAAGATGGAGTTAGAAAGAAGTGCCAAAGTAGGTCCTACAAAGTAACCGAGAGCTCCTTCAGGGAAGATCTTAGCTTTTGCAGACTTCACCTTGGTTGAAAGAAGAGGATTGTCGAAGAAGCTCTTCTTTGCTTTTTTTTCTTTTCCTTGAGACATAGTGTCCCTCCTAAGATGATGTTTGCTTAGATTCAAAGTAAGCACTATCAATATAATAGGTAAGGGCTTTAGGTTTCTTAATTGTTGCCCAACTTGTATTTATTCTTGCTTAACTTGAAATCGATATCATTGCTTTTAGAAATTTAAACTTGTTAATTTGATTGATTGTTTTGTTTTTGAATTAAAAAGACCACCCTTTTTATTAGGGTGGTCCTTCTAATGTAATTGTTTTTTACTTTACTAAAGAAACAGTTCCATAAGCGGGAATTGTAGTCCCAGCTTGTGTGAAGCTAATAGCTTCATTGGTAAAGTTTTGAGCGAAGTAGTATGTCTTTACCTCTTCTCCATCATGAATATCCAATGAATAGGATATGACGTGATCGTTGTCGATTAGCTTGGCTTTGAAGTTTCCACCAGTCTCAGTATTGTAGAAATCTAGACACGAATAAGATGATCCGAGTTCTATAGCGTTTGTAGAACGATTCTTCAGTGCTTTTCTAAAGGCTGTAGAAATGTCTTTGTTATTCTTCAACAAATTCCAATCGATTTGATTTAACTTATCTGAAGAGTTGTAGGAGTTATGAGAGTAGTAAACTCCCTTTGTGAATGGATCTTTGTAGTAGGTGTTAGCAACTAACAAATCTTTATCTGTGATTCTCTTGGTCTTTCCAAAATCTTGTCCAATTTGGAAGAAAGCTGAGGATAATGATCCTAGTAAGTTGTCGTTTGCCATGATTACTTCTTTATGGATGTCATTCTCAGTCATAGAAGAAGTTCTAGATAACTCGAAATGATCATAAAGAGTGAGGTTGTCGTGACATTCGACATAAGCGATTGAAGCTCCGATTCCATCAGCTGATTTACTGCTGTATGTAGGTCTTTCTGTCGATCCTGTCCAATAGGTTCCGGTCAATCCATAGTATATCTTTTCTAACTTAGTTTGGTTGATAGCTTCGCCATCGGCATATCCTAAGGCTTGCTGAATGTAACCACGAACTGAAGTGTCGTCGTTCTTTCCAGGAAGAGCGTCACGATAGTCGTCGTTGAAGGCACCTACCCAATTATCACCTTCGGCATTGATGCTTCCTTGGGTACCCATATCATAGTGACGATATCCGTAATCTGGATCTCCACCAAACATGGACCAACCTTCTCCATAGACCAAGATGTTGGGATCGACTTTATCCAAGGCTTTTCTAATCTCGACCATGGTATTCATATCTAAGATTCCCATCAAATCGAAACGGAAACCAGAAATGTGATAGTTCTTAGCCCAAGATACGACTGAATCCACGATGAATCTTCTCACCATTCCTCTTTGAGACGCGATATCTGCACCAGCTCCAGAAGAGTTCTTGCTTCTAAAGTAGTATCCGGGGAAGACATCTTCGAATGAAGTTCCATTGGATGAAGGCATATGGTTGTAGACGACATCCATTACAACTCCTAATCCGGCCTTGTTGTAATCTTCGACAAAGGAAGAAAATTCGTTGACTCTAGTCAATCCATTGTTAGGATCTGAAGAATATGAACCCTCGGGTGCATTGTATTGTTGAGGATCATAACCCCAATTATAGATTCCGGCATATGATTTGTTTATGTAATCGGAATCGTCTAATTTTGTTTCATCTACTGAAGAAAAGTCAAAGGCAGGCATAATTTGAACATGGGTCAATCCATTGTCTTTCAATTCTTTGACATAGTCAAATCCGGTCTTTGTTCCATCTGACAATGAAGTGCCTGATTCATGCAAGGCATTGAATTTTCCTCTGTTTGCTGCTGTTCCATTCCAAGAAGTGGAAGAGGAAAAGTCACGAGTGTGCATTTCCATAATAGTGACTCCAGCATAGTTATCTGTGGAAGGAGCCCATTTGTTTGTAGTCTCCGATGCAAATTCTTCATCACCTTCATGAATCTTATCGAAATCTACTACCATAGATCTCTTTCCGTTGGCGTTAGATGAATATGCATATGGATCAGCAACATCCTTGGTGACATCGCCATAGTTGTTGACATCGAATGTGTAATAATATCCGTGAAGATTTCCTACCAAACCTACTGAGAATACACCTTTCTCATCTTTCTTCATCGTATATTGAGTTAACTGTTTGGTTGTTGCATCTTTATAAAGATTTAACTTGATGTCAGTGGCGGAAGGAGACCATACTTTGAAAATGGTGTTTCCGTTTTGAATAGTCGCACCAAGTTTTTCCATGGTGTAATACTTCATATCGAAGTTACGAGATGAATAATATGGTTTAAAGTCTACTTCTGATAAGTCGGACATCAAATCAAGAGGATTGTAACAAAGAGAAATGACATACTTATAAGATAAATCCAAAGGTTTATCGGTATCCAAGACTAATGTAATCTTATCTGAGGTGAATACACACTCATCATTTTTGAAATAAATCGAGCGTTTATATTTTCTTTCAGCTCCATTATATTTAAAGATTCTTAACGTCAATCGTTTAGAGTCTATAGCGGATGCATCAGGAAGTGTCTCTAATAAGTTCTTCTTTGTCTTTGCGTTCAATTCTATTGTGTATGAAGTTGTTCCGTCAGAATTATTGACTTCTTTGTAGATGGCGGATTCTACAGGAGTTACTGGGAAGTCATTAATTGAATAATACACGCCTTTAGAATCATCAATCCATATACTTCTATGACCGTTTTCATCTACTTGAATCTTAGAAGGGTCTATTACTAAGTCACCTTTTTTGTCTTTTTTATCACCTGATGCATCTCTAAAGACCAATCCGGTAAAAACATTGTCTTCAGTCAAGGTGAACGAAGACGAAGGTGTTCCGGTAACATCATCAGTCCAGGTGTTGAAGCATTCGTATTCTTGATTGAATGTCAAATAGACAGGAATGAACGGAATATCATCTCCGGTCTTTTCAAATGTCACGTTATCAGCTGATGATACTGGGAATAAAGATCCAGGAAGCGAAGGATCATCCGACCATCCCCATACATAGCTTCTATCGGCCCTTTCACCATCATAGGCTAAATAGATGTTTAAATCAGAAGGCTCGGTTTCAGTAGCAGTACTCTTGGGAGTAGAACTTGCGGCTTCGTTTCTTTTTCCTTCAATTGGAACAGCACCATTACAAGAAGCTAATCCCAATGACAATGTGACCAAACTCAACAATGTTAATTGATATGTCTTTTTCATAATTGTTTGTTTAACTCCTTATTTACTTGTGGTTGTTCCAACATGTTGGTTGAACTCTTCTACTGAGTAGAAAGCACTTAATGTATTTCCACTTTCTGAATTCCAATTTGCTACTAAGAACAAGTTGTAATGACCATTTGAATCAGCAACTAACTTTGTCTTATCTATTTCGACTTGAGTATCATTTGCATCGCCGTTTGCTTGTCTAGGCTTGTATCCTGTGAAGATATCGTCTTTACCGGTTAGAGTAAATTCATTGGCTACTGTTCTGTCATAGTCACTAAATCCAGAATAAGTCTTTCCGAACTTGAAGTATGCGTGAGCAAACTTATATGTCTCTATTCCTGTAACACTAGCTAATGTTTTGTTGTTCAAAGCATAGTTTTCACCACCGACTCCTCCCCAAGAGTAAATGTTGGTTCTACTATTTGCCCAACCTTCGTTATAATTGCTCAAATCAGCTGTAAAGTAGACATTGAAGTCTTGTGGATCTGTTTCATCTGCGGGTGTTGGAGTTGTAGTTACTATAGGAGTCAAGAATGTTACAGCATCATCGGAGTTATTGAATGCTTTGACTGCTCCATTTGAATTTTCTGCTATGTAGATGTTGTAGTTTCCATTCTCATCAGCTTGGATAGTAGTCAAATCAACGCTTCCACTTTGGGTTGTAGCGGCTTTATCTCTTAGCAAACAACCAGTGAATACATTGGTTTGCTTTAATTTCAAAGTGGCTTCAGTAGTAAATTCCCAATCTGTGTATCTCTTATATTTGAATCCATATTCAAGATAGACGGCATTGAATTCATACTCACCAAATTTCTTTGTGGTGCTGGCACCCAATCCTGTATTTCCTGGTCCACCCCATAACCATAATGAGTCTTTATCTGTCGAATAATAATAGATATTGTAGTTTGACGGTTCTGTTGTAGCATCCTTAGGCCAAACTGCAGGTGTGCTAGATGTCAAGAACTCATTCAATCCTTCGATAGAATCGAAAGCTCCAGTCTCGCCATCTTCTTTTTCACCAATGTAGATATTTGTTTTACCTTCAGATTTAGGTGCAGGCAAATCGATATCATCAGCATTAGATGAAGTTCCATCATCATTCTTGACCTTGGTTCCGGTAAATGCGGAATCTCTTGTCACTTTGAAATGGGATGTTGTATCTGTATCGCTCCAGTTTCCATAACAATAATAGTATGTGTTGAAGTTGAGATATAGAGCAGAGAATGTATATCCACTTTCTGCACCATCTAAAGTTAAACCTGTGGCAGTGAATTTTAATCCACAGGAACCAGTTCCACCCCAAAGCCAGAACATTGTTCTTTTAGCTTTAGAATTAGCACATGTATAGTAGATATTGTAGTCACCAGGATCTGTGACTTCATCTTGTGCCCAAACTGGAACTATTTCATCGTCATAGATAGGATCATCAGGATCTATAGGAGTAGTATCCTTTGGAACTTCTGTTGTGGCTGGTCCATCAACGAAGTCTCTATCTTTCGATGGTGTGGTAGGATTTGTAGGTTGTCCACCAGTATCCGGTTTGTCTGGCTTGTCAGATGGTGTTGACGGCTTACCAGAATCTGTCTGATTAGGCTGAGTCGTAGTTGTCCTTGGTGTTTCCTTGCAGCTTTCAAGTCCCAAGGAAATTAACAAAAGACCTGAAAGCAAAAGCAGAGATTTCTTTTTCATTTTAATACCTCGTAATTTTTATTATAATTCAAGAAAGAGAAAGAATTGGAAAGGCTTTCATATATTTTTAGATTTTAAATGAAATTCAGCGAGCCTAAAAATAATAAAAGTCAAAATATAAAGTTTTATGAAACGCCTGCATTTCCTATCTTTACAATTTTCTTTCATAATTTTATATAAAAAGCTCAGGGTTGTCCTGAGCTTTCTTACCGAGTTTCAACTACTTATTAGGCGTTAGCTTTTTTAGCTTCAGCTTCTTTCTTCAACTGCTTATTTAACTTTTTCTTCTCTCTTCCAGCCTTGAAGTATTGATGCAATCCTTTGTGGAAATGTCCGTTGAACATCATCAAGAGACCTTGAAGTTGATCCCATGAGATGGCACCATTTGTCATTCTAGACAAGACTTTGACGGTCTGGTTAGATACACCCATGATCAAGGTATCAGCCATCTTTTCGTTTCCGAACTTTCTGAACATCTTAGTCAAACCGGAGATTACATGAGCGAAGAGTCTTCCAGTCCAGCCCTTTGCATATTTGAGGTCAGACATAGTGGTGTTTGAGGTGATTTCGATTCTTGTCTTTTTCTTGTTCAACCATGTGAAGGTGTGTGGAGGAATAGGTCTTCCCAACAACTTCTCAAATTCAGCATCGGGAACATTTGTTACATCGCCAGTGAAATAGTGAGGAAGCTCTTCTTGTGTATAAGGAAGAGGTGCATTTGTTCCTTCGACATGGAATGAGGTGGTCAATTGCATGTCGACACTTGAAGAACCTATTGAAATTTCATAGTCTCCAGTTTCGACTTCCCATTTGTTTGTCTTGATGTTGAAGTAACGGAATGACTTATCATCGAAAGGAATGAAGACTTCTTTTTCTTCTCCGGGAAGCAAGTTGGTCTTAACAAATCCTTTGAGTTCACGTACAGGGCGAACGATTCCAGAGCTAGGAAGTCCGATGTAAAGTTGGCTGATTTCCTTACCTTCTCTATCACCGACATTCTTCACCTTGAAGGTGACACCCTTCTCGTCAACTTTGATATTAGAGTATTCGAACTTGGTGTAGGAGAGACCAAATCCGAAAGGATAGCAAACTTTGATATTTCTTGTGAGATAGTAACGATATCCGACAAACAATCCTTCTCTATATTCAGAAGTCACATCCTTTCCAGGATAGTAGTTGAATGAGGGCACATCCTTGTATTGGCAAGGGAAGCTCTCAGACAATTTTCCAGAAGGATTTACTTTTCCGGTGATGATATCGACAATGGATTTTGCTCCGGATTGTCCACAGAGTGATCCATAGACGATAGCGTCGCTATTGTCACGAATAGCACCTAATTCTACAGCACATCCACAGGAGAGAATGGTGACGATTTTCTTTCCAGTAGCTCTTAAAGCCTTGATCAAATCGATTTGGTTTTGAGGGATGACATAGGTGGTTCTATCCATACCTTCGACTTCGGAGAATTCATCCAATCCTAAGTAGAGAAGGACTACATCAGACTTTGCAGCCAAAGCCAATGCTTTCTTTACTAATCCCTTCTTGGTCTTTCTTCCAATTCTCTTGAAACCTTCCTCGTATCCGATGAAGTTCAAGCCTGAAGTTTTGATAGCTTCGAGACCTGAGACGATTTCAGAAGGATTGATGATGGAAGAACCTGCACCTTGGTAACGAGGATTCTCTGCAAAATCACCGATAACTGCAACTTTGACATCATTGTTCAAAGGAAGTATGTTTCCTTCATTTCTGAGCAAGACTACGGATTCATCCATAGCTTCCTTAGCGATATCTGCATCTTTCTTGAAATCGACAGGTTGATCTTTGTCATAGGGAGTCTTGGTCTTGAAGACTAAATCCAAAAGGTAGTCGACATTTTGATCGAGGATGGATTCATCCAATTTTCCGTCTTTGATGGCTTTGACGATTTCTCTATTGGTCTCACCGACAGTGGTAGGCATTTCGAGTGAGTTCATACACTTCAAACCTTCGACTCTGTCATTGTTTCCACCCCAGTCAGTCACTACAACACCGTCAAAATTCCATTCATCTCTCAAGATATCCATTTCGAGATGCTTGTTTTCGTTTGCAAAGTATCCATTTAAGGAGTTATAGGCGGACATGATGCAAAGTGCTTGTCCTTCCTTGACTGCGATTTCGAAGTTGGTGAGGTAGAGCTCACGGAGTGTTCTTTCATCCACGACTGAATCCATGGACTCTCTCTTCAATTCTTGGGAGTTGGTGGCAAAGTGCTTTACACATGCAGCGATTCCGTTGGATTGGATACCTCTGATGTATCCAGCATCGATCTTACCAGCGAGGTAAGGATCTTCGGAAGAATACTCAAAGTTTCTTCCACAAAGTGGGTTTCTCTTGATGTTGCAGCCAGGTCCTAACAAGACAGAGACTCTTCTAGCCTTGGCTTCTGCACCGATTGCAGCTCCGACTTTTTCGGAAATCTCTGGATTCCAAGAATTTGTGACTGCTGCGACTGAAGGAAAGCAGGTAGCCTTCAAAGACTCATTCAATCCCAACTGGTCTGAATCACCAGCTTGTTTTCTAAGTCCGCTAGGGCCATCAGATAACCAAATCGAAGGAATTCCAAGTTCGGGAATATCCATAGTTTCCCAAACTGTCTTTCCTGACATCATTGAAGCTTTCTGCTCAACTGTCATTTTCTTAATCAAATCTTCATGTTTCATTTCGATATCCTCTCTATAAAAGGGTGAAATCCTTTACTTGTGACGTATATATCATAATATTGTTTTATTGAAAGCACTTTTACAAAGCCTTACATTTCTTAATTTATTTCCTAAACTTAGATAGAAAAATCAAATTGGATAAAAAAAGGATGTGTGATTGAACACATCCTTTTTAGATTCCTAATTTCTACTAGTTTAGAAGAATGTTCCTCTAGCTTCTTCCTTGACTTCCTTGCTGGCAGTGAAGGGGATTCTAGTGGTGTATCCGTCTTTAGCAGCGACGATCATCTTGGTAGGCCATTGCATGATGTCATGGTTCCACTTATAGATAGTATCGTTGTATTGCTCTCTAGCAGCAGTGATTTCCTTTTGGAGGTAGGAGTTTTGTCTCAAGCACTCTTCGAGTTCGTTATGAGCTTTGAGGTCAGGATATTGCTCGAAAGCAACGTTGATTTGACCGAAGAGCTTGTCGATGTTAGCGTTTGTCTCATTTCTGAGATTGTCGTCAGCAGCTTTTCCATTTCCACTTCTATAAGCAGCAATCTTTGTGTAGGTATCCTTGTCGAGATCGATAGCCTTGTCCAAGAGCTTGGCAGCGTTCTTCAAGATTTGAACTCTTTGTTCCAAGAAGTTATCAATTGTTGAAGCATCGTGTTGAACCCTTTGCTCCAAAGAACGGAGGTGGTTTCTAGCATTTTGCTTCATGAACAAGAAGATTACTCCTGGAATGATTCCAAATATCCACAAAAAAACTTCGAAAATCGTGGATCCTACTCCGACTTTGACAGGAATTTGCTTTTGGATGACGTTGACATCTCTTCCTTGTTCGGCGATAGGATCATTTACTTCATCTAATGGGTTTGCCATAATTTTTTGTCCTTTCTTTTTTATCTAATAGACTCGACTTTCATCATTGTTCTTTTTTTGAACAAGTAAAGAATTACATATCTTCATCAACTATTTTATCATAACTTTGGTCTCTTTCACCACCAAGTGGAAAGCCTAGATTCCAACGATATCTGAAAATAGTTTGGTTTGTGTCTTTCATAGGGTATCTTTGACCATAACTCATGACTGGCTCTTCTTCACCTTCCTTCTTTTCGGGTTTGAAATCCTCTATATGTATGAATGTTCGTCTTGCTGCTTCAACATATTCTTTCCAAGGAACATCGACAGGATATAATCTTCCATTACCGGCCATGACCATGTCGACATATACTCTATCGTATACTTTGTTTGAAGTCGATAATACAGAGTATTGATCAGTAGATTTACTCTTTCCATCAAAATTGACTTTGAGTATCTGATCTGTAGAGGTTTCGGCAGGTCTAAAGACATCTAAGTCATCATAGTTATTTACAACAGTCTCAGCCTCATATCTAGATACGTTAGGTAGATCTTCATCGACATTGAATTTCCCACCTTCTGTGGTTTGATACAAAGGTATAGCTAATAGTGGAATAAGATCGAAGAATATTGAATCGAAGACTCTTTGTATTTCATCTACAAAGTCTTTCTTTAATTCATTGAAATCGTAGTTCACATAGAATCTTTCATAGTTGTAGATTGCACCACCATGAGCAGAACAAATGATGTTGATCTTATGCTCCTTGTAGAAGCCAAAATCATCACCAAATCCTGCTTTTCCAGTCAATATTTCCAACATGTTTTGCTGAGCTAAAGGTGTGAATAATAATCTATATTGAACTTCGTTGTTTCTGTCATAGGCCTTAAACATGACTTCGAACTTAGTATTTGCTAAAGGAGTGAAGTTTCTTCCTTGCTTGATGGCTTGATCAGCAAGTCTGTTCAATTCTTTCTCACCTCTCTTAGCTATTTTTTCAGCTTCGGCATCGGAAATCTTTCCAGTCATGTTTGGAGTTCTAGTAAAGGTTAAGTCTGGTGCTGCAGTATTTCCGTATATTAGGTAAGAATTAACTCCATATGTAGGACGAGGTGCAGTGTAATGTCCGATCAATGTTTCAGTCACAGTTCTAGTTTGGAGATCTCCATCTGAATCTCTATATGTTTCAGTATAAGTGACAACTCTTGAGCCGGTGTATGTCTGACTCACTTTGTCCATTCTCTTCACATTCAATCTTATGAACGGATTTCCCTGGATTGATCCAGATTGTACATCGACTATACATTCGTTTTTGGAAAGGGATTCACTATATTGATATACTTTCTCCAACATTCTTAGCTTTTGTGGAGTTAAGTAATCATCTAATTCAAAAATGTCTGTAGTCTCTTTTAAGACCTTTTTGAAATCGCTGAAATCAAAGTAATTGTAGACATTTTTTATAGAGTTATAGACGTTGTTGTAAGCTTCACTAGCTTTGTCGCCAGTTTCCTTAGCTATTAAGGATTGAGCCTTTATCTTTTTGTTGTAATAGAAGATATTTACACAAAGACAAGTGATGGCGATTGCACCACCTACTAATGTGGTGATTAAGCCAGGAATTATATTTCCATCTGGCGTTTTTGAATTTCCTACCCACATGAGGATTCCTATAATCATAGCTATCAGACCGATTGCCATGACAACGTAGAAGAAGGTTCTCCACCCTTTTAGTTTCTTCAATCTATATTCATTTGCGTTGTGATCATCTCTAGCTGATCTATATTTCTTACTTAGATCTTCATTCTCACTGGTGTTAATATTGGCTTTCTTCAACATTTCATCGATGTATTTTTCAGCATTTTCCTTTAATTTGGGCTTAAGTTCATTCAGATAGTAGTCTATAGGATCATATTCATCACCATTTATTTTCATATTCCTACCTCCCATCATTATGAATAAATTATACAAGAAAAAAGAGGATTTTTTTAATCCCCTTTTATATTCACCGATGCAAATTTTAATAAGTAGGCCTTCTAAGAATATCTCTAATGAATCTATAGAAAGCTAAGTATATGCAAATCAACTCCAAACGTCCTGCAAACATTCCAAATACTAAGACCCATCTTATCGCTACAGCATTAGCAATAGGAAGACCTACACCGGTTGTAACTCCAACACTCAATCCAGTACCAGACAATGCGGATGCAAACTCGAATATGCATTCGATAGCCGAATATCCATCAGTATTCTTTCCTAATATGGTTATTATTGTGCCTCCAACCATCATGATAGTTACATAAAGAATCAAATAACCATAGGATTCTAAGAAATCTAATTTGTTGATTTCTTTACTTTCTCCTAATCTATATATTGTGTGGGGATAGAATTTTCTCTTTGAAGAAAGTCTATCTCTTAAAGACCAATATAAAGCTTTGTAGGCTACGACAAATCTATATTGCTTTACACCACCTGCTGTAGATCCCATTCCACCACCGATGGTCATTGCTATGATGGATAGAATTAAAGCAGCCTCACCTAATTGTTTTATATCAGTCGTAGTAGAAAAACCAGTAGTAGTCAAGGCAGAAAAGTATAGGTATGTTCCTTCTCTCCAAGAATCTAAAACTGAGAGTTGTTGACTTAAGGAAGTGAATATAGAAGTGTAGAACAAAGGAATCATAATAATGCTTAAGATCAAGAAAAATTTTATTTCTGAATCTTTTAGTATCTTCTTCAACTTTCCTTTGAATAAGAAAAGATGTAATACGAAATTTGTTCCACCTAGAAGCATCAAAATAATGGATGTTATATTGATTGCTAATCCATTTACTGGCCAACCAGTAATAGAATTATATCCACCTTCATTTATTATTTCAGGTATACCACCTTCTCTAGTTGAAAAGCCACCTGTGGCAATAGCTGCTATCGCATGGTTGATGGCATCGAATGGCTCCATTCCTCCTATCAACCAATAAGATAGGAACCCAAGAATGATATATCCAATATAAATCAACAAGATCAATCTTGCAGATTTTGCTAGGTTTGGCATAAGCTTGTCGTTATGGCCCTCGGCTGTATAAAGCTTTAACCCATATTTATCTGAAATTGCGGAAGTGACAATCAAGACCAAACCTATTCCACCAAACAGTAGTAATATGCTTCTATAAAATGTGAAGATATGGTATCCGGGGTAAGACATATCAAAGTTAAAGACAGTCAAACCTGTACTAGTATATCCGGAAGTGGATTCAAATACGGCATCTGAGAAATTCATTCTATATTTAGCAAAGTCAGGAGTTGTATATCCTCTTAACATGAATGGTATGGATCCAATAAGAATGGCTGATAACCATATCATGACTAGTAATGCTGAATCCTGGAATTTTTCTAGTTGTGTTCTTTCACGTTTATAAATTAAAAGAAATAGCAAGAATCCTAATCCTATCGTACTCATTCCCGGTATGAAAAAGCTTAACCAGCAGTTTGATTCACCTGGATAAAAAGCAAGTAGAATCAAAGGGAGCATGGTGATGATTCCTATTAATATTAGGAATATTCCCAAATAACCGAAAATCAATCTATAACCTTTAGCTTGCTTTTTCATTATTGCACAACTTTCTTTTCTTTTTGTACGAACTTGATAATGTCTTTTTGTTCCTTAGGAGAAGAGACGATAAAAAGCTTATCGTTTGGATAGATGGTGGTTTGTCCGTTAGGAATTATGACGCTGGGCTTTCTATAGACACATGAGATTGTTCCGGTCTTAGGAAAGTTTATATCCATAATCTTTCTTCCACTCAATTCATAGTTTTCTTTAACTATGATTTCAGTTAAAACAATTTTATCATCCTCAAAAGACATGGATTTAGTAAATTTTTCAAGTGAAGATTCACTAAAAATCGATGAAGCTAAGATTTGTGTTGATGATACGACACTATCTAGACCTAATTTCCTAAACAATTCGACATATGAAGGGTCGTTCACTGTACAAATACATTTCTTGACATGGAAGACTTTCTTTGCCAACATGCAGCTTACAAAGTTATCCGTATCTTCTTTTCCTAACGCTATGAAAAGATCAGCTCCTTCGATATGCGCTTCCCTTAGTATTGAAGTCTTGTACGGCTCACCATAGATGACTGGGATTTGATTGGATTTGACTAGATATTGAACTATATCTTTTCTCGAGTTGATGACAATCAACTCGTTTCCTATCTTTCTGAAGGCTTTGATGACATAGTCAGCAGCAGAGCTGCCATCAGCTATTACTATTCTCATTTCTTTAAGCCTCCATCATTCTTTTCTCTTATATCTAAAAATTCTTCTAAAGAGAGCTTGAAAGGATAGATTGCATGGACGTCACAGTTTTCTAATAAAACTTCCAAGTTAGGATCGTCCAATCTAACGTAGATTTGAGGAACGTTGTATATTTTTCTAGCGACTAATGCCAAAAAGACATTGGTGTTATCATCACCGGTGGTGATGATTATTTCTCTTGTTGAAGTTATGTATGCTTCTTCGAGAAGAGACATATCAGTGGCATCTCCAACAAATGTATAACCACTAAATCCCTCGGATAGTTTTTCAAAAGACATTGGATCAGAATCCATGATCATAACGTTTTTTCCGCTGGAAGAATCCTTGTTAGCTATGGAAGAACCAAGTCTTCCACAGCCGATTATTAGAGTCTTGTTCTTTAATAGACCGTTGTTTTTCATCAATTTATCACCTATCCTTTAATAATTGAATTAGTATCTCTTTCGACTAAATTAAGTTATATTTTAACACTTAACATTAATTCTAGGTTAATTTATGATTTAAAGTGCTTTTATAGCTGAAATTATAAATATAAATTGAATATAGTTTCTTCCTAGAAGTTTTTAAAATTTTTGAGAAAGGAATTATTTGTCTATTTAGATTTCTTTAATAGAATAAACACTTCTAAAATCGGTAGAACAATTTTTGCCGAGTGGTATAAAAAGCAAAGTGACAAGTTTTAAGTGGAAAACACGAAGAGAAAATAATTGGGTTAGTAAAGATGGTTTATTTACAAATAAAATTATAGAAGGATGTACATATCATTTGAGAAGAATAAAGATTATATTAATGACAATGTAACTTATGTTACTTTGGAAATTTATATTGACGGAGCTAACGAACCAATAATTTCAAATACTCTTACAATTACTGCATTAAAACGTTGGTAGTCTTACTTAGAAATATTACTGCGTATTACCCTTTCCTATTATAATTTTGGCATTTACTGATTGAATGATCTATATCCGTTTTAAGAAATTTAACTTCTTAAAATTTAGTACCCAAATGTTGATGACCACACAATGCATCCACACTTTGCAATTTATATGCTTTTGAAGTAATAGCTGTATGTGTTGCATTTTTCAGTTTCATATAAAAACAAACGCTTGATTAAGCGAGATAATTTAATCAAGTAAACTTGTTAAACTCAAACTAGAATGTTTCCTCATTACATATCAAAAATGCAGCTAAATTGCATCCATCAAGTACATAGCAATCATAAGTATGACTTTCCTTATAAGTAGTCGGTTGATACTTCCAATCGAAAACCATACCAGATTCATTGTAGTCATAGTAGCTGCAATAGATTTTGCCATCAGTGGTTTCAAAGAATTTGTCCCAAGCTCTTTCTCTTTCAAAGTTTGGCTTTAAGAAATCACCTTTCTCTTTGTGGAATGGTGTTAATTCAACTTTATCTGAATATTTCCATATATACATCACAGGTAAGTTGTAGTACTTATAATAACCTTCAAAACCTAGGTTCCACCAAAAGATAACTTGTTCTCCTACTTCAAAGTCTCCTAATGTTAAGCGATTAGTTTCCTTTTTCTTGTTGTAACTGATGTTTGTATCTATGGCTGAATAGAACAAGACATCAGGTTCTTTTGTGGCTCTAGTAACACAAAGATAATGTGCGAATCCAAATCTATCAGAAACATAATACTTATTTTCGCTATTTTTTTCTTAAAGTACCTTTCTCATAGCCGTAGAGTTGATAATCGCCTAGATAAGCCGGTTCTGTGTGTATAAGGTTAGTAGTATTATTTTTAGACGAACAAGAGATTAAACTCAATGTAATGAATAGACAAGGTAAATATTTATATTTATTCATAATTTTTAGTGCTCCTTAATGCTGCTACTGTAGTAGAGGAATGATAATCCAAGGAAGTAATATAATCTTTCGAATAATCTGCTTTCATACTAGTTATACCAGACATAATCATTGAAAAGAATAAAATTGAATTCCCAATATCTATCATAAAAGATACCTCCTGTTTTTTATTATATATAAAAATTAATTTAGAGGAATAACAAATATATATTTTTAATGAAATATTTTTTTACTAATGATTTAAATGATATTTTAAAAAACAAAGCGGAATTGGTCAAATATTAAGATAAAATAGGCTATTTTTCAGTCAGTAAATTTCCCCAATTAAATGATTCTAATTTATGATCTTTCCCTACTAGATCACCGTTCCATTTTAAGATAATGCCGTGTAAGACAGTATATTGAAGTAGTTTCATATTATTTGATAATTTATAAATATAATAACTATCATCTTCGGTCGGCTTATATTCTGTATTATCATTTATATTTAAAATTTCGTTTGGCTTTTTATCAATCATATCTCTATCACTGCCTTTTCTTCCTTTGTCAGTCTCTTCCCTTTGGCCGGAACCGGAACGGAATCGAGCATCTTCTCCGACATGTATGCGTTAATCCAGCCGAGAAGGGCCACGGAGTTTATCTCCGTTTCCTTTACGGCAATCCCGATGACTGAAAGAAGGGACATGATCGTCGCCTTCAGTTTCTCCATCCGTTTATCCGGTTTCCATACGAACTTGTATTTGTTGGCATCCGCCTCGAGTTTGGTCCCATCGATGAACGCAACCGAAAAGACATCCTCGATTTTGCAGTATGCTGCGATTGCGGACGTAATACGATGGAAGATTGTCTCCATGTCCGGAAAAATAACTTCGTTGATGTATTGGCCGATGGTCTTGTATGAAGGCAGGTCGCTGCCCAGGACGTATCTAGCCCTCAGATCGTGCCGTCCGAAGTCTTCGATATCTCTCAGAGTCATTTTCTTAAGAG